>Ga0070669_100000227_pt1 | contig 46918 bp, 45 predicted proteins | sample KBSS53metaG_FD_64680 | JGI IMG/M metagenome (GOLD analysis project Ga0070669, IMG submission 64680) | Switchgrass rhizosphere microbial communities from Kellogg Biological Station, Michigan, USA - KBS S5-3 metaG | ecosystem: Host-associated > Plants > Roots > Rhizosphere > Soil ...
CGCTGGGCGCGAACGCGCTTTACATGAGCAAGGTCTATGGCGGCTATGGCGCCGGGATTGCCGATGGCGTGGTGACCAAGACGCTGGCGCGTTATGTGCCCAGCTTCTGGCGTTTCGATGCCAATGCCACGTTCCAGGTCACGCCGCGCTTCTCGTTGCAGGCGAACGTCAACAACCTGTTCGACAAGCGGTATTACGACAAGGCCTACAACTCGCACTTTGCCAGCCAGGCGGCCGGGCGCACCGCGATCCTGACGGCCAATGTGAAGCTTTGACCGTCAGCGCCATGCGCAATTGACAAAGGCCGCCGGGGTGATCCTGGCGGCCTTTTTCGTGTGATAGATGTGCTATTATTCCTATTGCAACATCGCGTGCAGCATCGGGCTCAGCCATTCCTGCCCGCTGTCGTCCACCAGCCGGGCGGCCAGGTTCTGCCGCATGGCCAGGTCTCTGGCCTCGGGCGGGGGCAATGCCATCATCGCGCTGGCCCAGGCGTCGGCCATTGCGCCTTGGGCATGAATGATCGTGGCTGCCAACATGCCGGTGGCTGGCGCCCCCGTTGCGGGGTCGATCGTATGCCCACCGAAATAGGCGCCAGAGGTCGCCATGCTCAATTGGTGCAGCGCCACACGCAAGGGTGGCAGGGGCAGGCCAGGCGGACTTTCCATGTCGACCCACCAGGGATCATAATCGGGCCGCAGGCCGCGCCCCGTGCATTCGCCCCCAACGTCCACCAGCACATGGTAAACGCCGTCGGACGCGAGGAGATCGGCCACGGCTTGGGTAGCAAAGCCCTTGGCGATCCCCGACAGATCGAGCCAGAGCCCGCCTGGCTGGAACAGCCAGCCATCCGCCAGAACCAGCCGCTGCCAACCCGATGCCAGGCGCGCGGCGGCCAGCCGGGCTTCATCGGGCGGGTTGCCATGGCGTGTGGGGCCAAGGCTCCATGCGTCGGTCAGCCGCCCGATCGCCGGATCGAACGCCCCATGCGACGCCCGCGCGACGGTCAGGCCCTGCTTCAGGATTGCGGCAAGATCGCCCGATGTCTGAATCCATGTGCCAGGCGCGGCCAGGTTGAAGCGCATCAGCAGGCTTTGCCTGTCCCAATGGCTCAGCGTGCGTTCCAGCCTGTCGAGCAGGGCCTGGATGCGCGCCGCAAGGCCCGCCGTTGCCGTTTCCCCCGGCGGATGGGCCAGGAGCACGCGCCACTGCGTGCCCATGGTCTTGCCGGCCAACGTGACCACGCTCGCCTTGGGATCGAACCCGGCAAGGCTTTCGGAATCGATCGCCGGCGGCACGGCCAGCCGCAGCATTGTATGGGCAAGCCTGGGCAAGGGTCAGGGTGCCACAACTTCCAGCGTGGCGGTGTATGAGGCGCGTCGGTGCGCCGCTTTGGGGCTGGCCGGATGATCGTCGGCCAGGCTGGCATTGAGCCAATAGAACCCCGGCACGGGCCATTTCACCGTGACTGTGCCATCGCTGCCAGTGGTCAGTTCCTGCGCGCCTTCGCTTTCCCGATAGCGTTTGCCACCCGGCACGACTGTCACCTTGAGGCCCGAGGCCGGCTGTCCGTCGATCAGGAAGCGAAACCGGCCGGGTTCGTCGCTCACCAGTTCGTCCGGGTGGGTGAGTGGAACCATTTCAAGCCCCTTGCCGCTGGGCGCAAATGCCTGGGCTGTGGGTGTTCCCGCAGTGACGAACACGAAATTGCGGCTCAGTGCCTCGGTCAGATTAAGATCCGTGGCATTGGCAGGAATGTCTTCCACGCGTGCCACCATGTGATCGGGCGCGATGGCCAAGCGCCCGCCGGCCGCGTTTCCGGCCAGGTTGCCGGCCACGTTCCCGGCTGGGCCACCCATGGCCGCGCTTCCGGGTTTTGCCGGGGCAGGGCCGGCAGGGCGCCGCATACCCACGCCCCAGGTTTCGCCATTCACTTTGAACGTGCCGGTAACATTGGCCATTTCGCTGCCGATCTTCCACGTTCCGGGCTTGTCTATCGCAACGTCGAACACCGCGCGATTGCGCAGCCGGGCGGCATTTTCCACCTTGCCGGGCGTTCCGTCCGGCGCCCAGACTTTCACCATGTCCACGTTCATGGGAAAGTGATCGGCATAGAACAGGTCGTTCGATACCGCTGCATCGAACGTGACGGACTGGTTGGTATCGGCCAGCACGGTGATCGAAGGCAGCAGCCACATGCGGTGGGCCGCAGCGGGCGTTGCCACGGCTGTGGCCATGGCTGCGAACGCGGCGGCCAGCATCAGGTTCTTGCGGTTCATCGGCAAAGTCCTGTCAACGGAGGGAAACGGAAATCTGGCCCAGTTCGGCGTGGCCGCTGGCGCCCGATGGCGCGGGCCTGAGCGGAAGCGAGAATGGCACCTGCACCAGTTCGCGCCCGCCGGTTTCGCGCGCCGCCTCCACGAACAGCGTGTAGGCGCCGGGCTTGAGCCCTGCTGGCAGGGGAATGCGATAGGCGCCGGGGGCGCGGGTCTGGCCCGAAAGGCCATCGGCGGGCAAGGCCAGGGACCGGCCGCCCTTGCGCCACCAACTGCGCAAGTCTGCCAGCCATTTGGTCCCTGGCTCCCGACCGGCTTTCTTGATGTCGTACCACACCCACAACGTCCGGGCGGGGCCACCGCCGGCCGGTTCGACCCAGCCGGCCATATAGGGGCGGTGGTATTCGGCAACGCCAAGGCGCGGCACGGTGACCGTGATCGTGCCAGCTGGCGTGTTCGGCGCGGCCAGAGCCGGTGCGGCCAGGCTGCCGGCAGCCATGACGCCAGCAGCCACGAAGAGGGGCTTGCGTATCATCGAAAAGTCTTTCCTGCGGTCAACGAATGAAAAACAGCGCGATGCCTGCCGGAATCGCCAGGCCGAGCGCCACCAGTGGCCAGGTGGACGGCCGATGCCGGGCGTGCAGCTGCAAGAGGATCAGGCCGGTGATGGTGAAGACCACGCAGGCAACGGCAAAGGCATCGATGAACCAGAACCAGACCGAGCCGGTGTTGCGGCCCTTGTGCAGGTCGTTGGCCCAGGAAATCCAACCGCGATCGGTGGATTCCGATGTGATGGCGCCGCTTTGGCGGTCGATGCTGACCCAGCGATCGGTCCCAGGCCCCGGCATGGCGACATAGACGTCCGTGTCCGACCATTCGGCGGCGCGGCCCGTGGGATCCATGCCCACGGCCTGGGCAACGCGGCCAGCAACGGCGTCAGGCAGGGGCGCATCGCTGGCCGCCGGGGCCGGCACGATCTGGCGCAGCACGGCAGGGGGCAGGCTTGCATTGCGCTCCACAACGCGCGGCTGGGCGGCGATCTGCGCGGCATGGTTGAGGGTGATGCCGGTAATGGCGAACAGCAACATGCCCACCAGCGCGATGGCAGCGCTGATCCAGTGCCACGTATGCAACTGCTTCAGCCAGAACTGGCGGGCTTTGCGGGCCTTCTTCGCGGCTTGCTGGTGCCGTGGTGGAGGGGGTGCAGCGGCCTGGCGGTGCGAGGGAGCTAGCTGGTCGAGCGTGTTCAAGCAGGGTCCGTCCGGTGGCGTTTCGGGAGTGAGAGTTTCTCACTAAACTAATGCGAGTCATTTGCAAGTAATCCTTCTCACCCATCTTAGGGAGCGTGACGCTCAGCAATTGTCCGCAATCGGCCGGCGCGAGCCGTTAAGCATCACGGCGCTAGGCAAGGGGCGATGTCTGCGATCGGAGTTCTCAATCGATGCTGAGCGTGCAAACCCGGCGGGCAACGCGCCTGGTCATCGGCCTTGTCGTGGCCGCGCTGGCGCTGACCGCGTTCGTGGTGGCGCAGATCCGCTTCGGCGGGCCGATGCACCATGAAAGCCTGCTGCAAGACGAACTGCTGGCCGACATCCTGCCCCCTCCCTGTTTCGTGGTGGAGCCTTATCTGCACACGACACTGATGGTGGTCGATCCAGCTTACGTCGAAAAGGGCACCAAGGAGCTGGCGGACGAGGAAGCCCAGTTCCACGATCGGCTCGCCTACTGGCGTGCTGCGCCAGTGCCGGAAGCGATGCGGCCGGCGGTTGATGTCACTCTCGAAGCCGAAGTGCAGTTCTGGAAAACGGTGGACGACCAGTTCATTCCCGCCGCGCGCCGGGGCGATGTGGCCGCGATGCGCGCCATCCACGATGGCCCGCTCACCAAGGCCTATTCGCTCCAGCACGATCGCGTGAATGCGCTGGTTGCGCTGTCGAACCAGAACCGGGCCGCCCTTCTCGAGAGTGGCTATCGCACGGTGACCGTTTCGCTTGTGGCCGTGGGCGTGCTGGCGGCCGTGGCGCTGATCGTGGTGTCCTGGGTGGGGAGAGCTTTGCGCACGCGGATCATTACCCCCCTGGTGGAAACCGCCGACAGCATCGCGGCCATGGCGCAGGGCGATGTCGATCGTGCGATACCCGGCGCCGAACGCCCCGACGAAATCGGCCAGATCGTTCGCGCGATGGAAGTGTTTCGCGATGCCGCCCGCTCGCGCGAAGCCGATCGCATGGCCCAACTGGCGGTGGTCGAGGCATTGGCCGATGGCCTGGGCGTGATGGCCTCCAAGGATCTCGAACAGCGGATCGATGCGCCGTTTCCGCCCGGCTTCGAAACGCTCCGCGTCAATTACAACACGGCCGCCGGTTCCATGGCCGAAGCCTTGCGCGCGGTGCGCGTGGGGGCCGGCCGCGTGACGCGGGCGATCGGCGAAATCCGTGCGGCCTCCGAAGACCTCGCCCATCGCAACGAGGAACAGGCGGCCAGCCTTGCGGGCACGGCTGGATCGCTCGACACGATCACCAGCAGCGTCGGTGAAACCGCCCAGCGCGCCGCCGACGTGCAAAGCGCCGTGGGTGCGGCGCATCAGGAAGCGGCAGCCGGGGGCGACGTGGTCACGCGGGCAATCGATGCCATGGCTGCGATCGAGGCTTCGTCGGAACGGATCAGCCAGATCATCAGCGTGATCGATGGGATCGCGTTCCAGACCAACCTGCTGGCACTCAATGCCGGGGTGGAAGCAGCACGGGCCGGCGATGCCGGCAAGGGCTTTGCGGTCGTCGCCAGCGAAGTGCGTGCCCTGGCTCAGCGATCGGCAGACGCAGCACGCGATATCAAGCAATTGATCGGCGAAAGCACCGAGCAGGTCAGCCAGGGGGTGACGCTCGTGGGCGAAACCGGGGAGCGCCTGGGCGGCATCGTCACGCGGGTGGGCGAAATCGGCGGCCTGGTTTCGGGCATTGCCGAAGCGGCGATCGAGCAGGCCGACCAGTTGCGCGACGTGAACCGCGCGGTCAGCGACATGGACCGCATGACCCAGCAGAACGCTGCCATGGTGGAGCAATCCTCGGCCGCGACCCGCAGCCTGGCCGAGGAAGCCGAGGCACTCTCGCGCCTCGTTTCCTCATTCCGCACGCGCGATCCGTCGAACCGCCCGGCCCATGTGGCGAGTGCCGCCGGGATACGGCGCGATTCCATGCTGGATGCGCCGCGCGGCGGCCCGCGCATTGCCCTCGCGGCTGGGTAAGGCGCCAACCCGCTTGGGCTGGCGGCCTACTTCGGCTGGCTTGCCCCTTTCTGACGCGCGGCAAGGGCCTCGGGCGAGGGGATGACCTGGCTCAATTCGGCAATCACCGCATCGGGATCGATCAGCAGCGCATCGGTCACCCGCCCATCGCCCTTGGTGCCCATTCGCACCCAGCCTCCACGCACGTTGTTGCCGTTGATGAAGAAATTGAACTGCTTGCCCTGTGCCTTGGCCAGAAGCGCGGCGTGCAGCAGCAAGGCATCGGGCTGGGTCATCGCCGGGCCATCGTTGAAATAGGTCTCCATGCCGTTCTTGCGCGGCTCCTTCGATGCGATCAGCATTTTCGACTTCTGGATGCCCCACACCTGCCGAGACTGGCTCTCGAAATCGCGGATTGAAGCATAGGGCAGGATGTAGCCGAACAGCGTCTTGTTGTTCTTGTCGCGTTCGGCCAGCGAGGCCATCATTTCGGTGCGTGCGCGGTTTTCGCGCTGCATGCGGGTTTCTGCCAGAAGACCGATCCGTTCCTCGGGCTTGATGCCGGGAAGCAGCAGTGCCGCCACCCCTTCCACCGCCCCGTGCGAGGGCGATGACCATTCACTGCGCGCGGTGAAGACCCGGCGCGCCTCGGCCGCCTTGCCGGCATGGAAAGCGGCAACCACGCCATAAAGGTCGAGGTATTCGATCACCGTGCTGCTGTTGTCTTCCGCCTTGCCCTCGGCGCGCCGCGCTTCCAGGTTGCTGCGCGCTTCCTCCGCACGCTTGGCCGCCTGATCCCATTGCCCGGCCAGCGCCAGCGTCAGGGCATTGACGGCATAGAGCAGCGAACTGCGGTCATCGGCCATCATCGATTCGCTGTCGACCAGCAGGGTTTCGCGCCGGGCGGCGGCTTCGGCAAAGCGGCCGGCATCTTCCAGCCGCGCCGCGCCGCGCAGCAGACTGAACGTGTCGAGCAGCGCGGCCTGGTCGTAATAGCGCAATTCGTCCGCCGTCAGCGCCATCCCGAAAATGGCATAGGGCGAGGCGGCCACCTTGGGATACCACGACCACGGCATCTTCAGCGCGCCGCGAATGCGCACTGCCGTCGATGCCTCCAACTCGCCCTTGCGCAGCCGCGCCTCGCTTTCCAGCAGGTCGAACGACAGGCCCATGGAACGGTCGAAATAGGCATTGCCGACGAGATTGGCAGCGCTCGCCTCTGCGCGGGCCTTGTCCACATCGGCCAACGCGCCATCGTAATCCTTGGCCTCGATCCGGTGCGCCGCGCGCGCCAGGATCAGTGGCAGGCGGCGGATAACATTGTGCTCACCCTTCTGCGGATCATCGATGAGATGGGTGCACGCCTCAACACCCTTGGCGCCGAACAGCCGCTTGGCGGGATCAGCCACTTCGGGTGCCGGGGCAAACAGGCCCAGCAACGTCACGGCGCCCACCAGGCGGGCAAAGCCTTCGCCGTCGGTCATGTTGTTGGGCTTGCCGTCGCAGCGCAAGTACCACGATCCGTTCTTGCGGAAATCTTCCTGTTCGGCCGCGCGGGCGGCCGCATCGGCGGCGCGCTGCTGTTCCTTGGTGAGCGGGGCAGCTGCCGGTGCCGGCGCGGCTGGCGCGTCCTCCGCGCGTGCCACGGCGGCACCATGGAAAATGGCCAGGGCGGCTGCCCCGGCCAGAACCGACTGCTTGATCATGACGTTCCCCTCGTCCCCATCTATCGCGGGGACAAAACGCCATTCCGCAACAATTGGCAATAGGGCGTCCCCGCTATGCAAGACTGGCCCCTATTGCCGGACGCGGCGCGTCGGACGCGATCGTCGGTGCAGCAATGCGGGCTTGTACAATGACATGCATCGTGCGCAGGTATGTGCCGTAGTCCGGGCAGCCCCCAGCCGGGAGGAAATTTGTTGTCGAAAGTACGTCTGGCGATCGTTGCGGCCATGCTGGCGGCCTGGGTTGCGCAGGCGCCTGTGGCCACGGCACAGGCGCGGTCTGGCGCTGCCCCAGTCAACCCTGCCAATCCAGTCAACCCTGCCAATCCGGCCGAAAGCATTCTGGTGCCACAGGCCACAGACCCCGCATCGTCACCGGCGCCCAAGGCAGCAGGGCCGGGGCTGCCCACGCTGGACAATAGCAACGGCAATATCGCCCAGCGCGTGATCACCGGAAGCCAGGCCACGCGCTGCCGCCCAGGCGTGAGCGCCGATGGTACGATCGTGGTCTGCCGCGATGCCGATGCGCGCGAGAAAGAGCGCCTGCCGCTGCGCGACCAGACCGATACGGCGCAATCGACCAACGACGGTGTGCCGCGCGCGCCCAACGTATCCGGCCTGCCGCCGTGCAAGGGCAACGGCGCCTGCCTCGGCTTTGGCAGCGTGCCGCCGCCGATGTACTATTTCGACATTACCGCGCTGCCGCCCCCGCCGCCCGGATCGGATGCGGACCGGATCGCCAAGGGAGAAATCCGCGCGCCCTGAGACGCGCGGCCGCTTATTCCTCCAGGATCGGCAAGACCACCGGCGGTTCGGCAAGGCACGGCGAGCCATCGAGCAGTTTCAAGGCTTCGTCGATTGCGCTTTCCGGGCCATCGTGCGTCACCATGTGGACGAGCACGACATCGGCGTCCCCCGCGACAGGGCCGGGCGTGCCCTTCTGGATGAGGCTTTCGATCGAAACCCCGGCATCGCGCATCGCTGCCGTGATTTCGGCCAGGGCGCCGGGGCGGTCGGCCACATTGAAGCGGATGTAGGCGCTGCCGATGCGGTGGCCTGTCTCGGCCGGCGGCGCTTCGCCCAGTTCGGCCACGGGAATGGAAAACGGCGCGCCGATATCGCCGCGGGCGATGTCAATGAGGTCTGCCACCACGGCGCTGGCCGTGGGGCCATCGCCGGCGCCGGCACCCTGGAACAGCAGGCGGCCCACGAAATTGCCTTCGGCCACCACGGCATTGGTCGCGCCGTCGACATGGGCCAGCGGATGATCGCGGTGCACCAGGTGCGGCTGCACGCGCTGGACCAGGCGGCGCTGGCCGGCGCTGTCCAGCTCGGTATCGGCCATGCCGATCAGGCGGATGTAATAGCCCAGCACATCGGCCTGGGCGATGTCGGCCGCCACGATGCGACGGATGCCGGTGGTCGTCACACCCTTGAAATCGACCTTGGTGCCGAACGCCACGCTGGACAGGATCGCCAGCTTGTGCGCGGCGTCGATCCCGTCGATGTCGAACGTGGGATCGGCTTCAGCATAGCCCTTGGCCTGCGCCTCGGCCAGCACGTCGGCAAAGTCGCGGCCGGTATCCTCCATGGTGGAGAGGATATAGTTGCAGGTGCCGTTGAGGATGCCATAGACCCGGTTGATCTCGTTGGCGGCAACGCCTTCCTTCAGGCTCTTGATCACCGGGATGCCACCCGCGACGGCCGCTTCGAACTTGAGCGCGGCATCGGCCTTTTCGGCCAGGGCGGCCAGTTCCAGGCCATGATGCGCGATCATCGCCTTGTTGGCGGTGACCAGGTCCTTGCCGGCGGCCAGGGTATTGCGCGCCAGCGTCAGCGCCGGGCCATCTGACCCGCCGACTAGTTCGACCACCACGTCCACATCGGGCCGTGCGGCCATCGCGGTCATGTCGTCTTCCCAGGCATAGCGCGACAGGTCGACGCCGCGATCCTTGCTGCGATCACGCGCCGCCACGGCCACGATCTCGATCCGCCGTTCGGCGCGGCGGGCGATGAGATCGGCGTTGGTTTCGATCAGCCGGATCACGCCACCGCCAACGGTGCCAAGCCCGGCGAGCGCGATGCGCAAGGGTTCGCTCATGGTATTCCCATTCTCGTCTTTGTTTGCCGGTGCCCTAGGCGAGCTTGCCGGAAAAGGCCAGCATCACCGCGCTGCCATCACCGTCCCACCGGCCGATTGCGCGTGCAGGCGCCCAACTCGCGCACCACCTGGGCATAATCCTCGTTGGCCAGCTGCCGGTCCTGGCTGGTGCCGCCGATCAGGCTGCGTGCCGGCAGGGCAGGGGGCAGCGCGCAGGCCAGGCGATACCATGCCAGCGTTTCGGGCTGGGGCGGCTTGGCCGACTGATCGACGATTTCCGAAAAGCTTACGCCCCAGGTGGCCGGCTGGCCGGGGCGGCGCAGGATCGAAAGCGATGCGGGCTTGCCATCGGGCGTGGTCAGGAACACTTGGGTTTCCCCTTCGCCGGCAAGGTTCCCCGAGACGTGCATCGTCTCGCGCACGCCTGTGATCACGGGGGGCTGGCCGGGATTGACCAGCTCTGTCAGGATCGGGCGCAGGCGCATTTCCAGCTCGGGCGTCCAGGGCAGCATGGCATCGGGCGCCACCAGCTTGAGCGCGCCGGGCCGGCCGGGCACCGGATCGGCCAGCAGCAGCACCGGAACCTTGCGCAATTTCGGTACCTTGCCACGCGCATCGAGCGGCACGTCTGCCAGGAACTGCAAGGTTTCCCCGATGTCTGACCCGGTCAGCAGGGCGGTTGTGCGGGCCTCTATATAAAGCCGCACCTTGCCCGGCGCCACGTTGATCGCCAGTTCGGGCCTGATCGTGGACATGGATGTGATCTCGGCCCGAACCACCACATGGGCGGGCAGGGCAAGATCCACCAGATCGGCGTAGGTGAGGGCCGGGATGTCGTAGGCGCGAATCAAGGTTGGCGCTGGCTGGGCATGCAATGATGGCGAAATGCCTGCCAAGAGCAGCGAGCCAGCGACAAAATTTCGCACGAGATGCGCGGATTTGGGCATATTCCTCCTTCCGGGCGGCACCGCGCCGCAAAATTGCTAAGATTTCCTTGCGATTGCGGGATGCATCGCTGAATCATGGCTTAACCGATAAAGCATTTGCGCCCTTATGGGTTCGGCGTTAAAGCTCCCGGTCGTTCGGGCAAAGAAAAAACCAAGTCTGAACCATGCCGCCGCCGGGCCCTCTGCGTCCGATGTCGGCGGTCCGGGTTGTCGGCAGGGTGGAATGAAATCGCTGGATTGTCTCGTCGACCGGAACGGTGATTCCGGGCGTCGGTCCTTTCTGGGCACGATCGACGTTGTCTGTTAGATAATGTGTCGGGCCTGGCCGGGACGTTCAGGAGTAATGGAGCTGAATGGCATACGCTGACCAACAGATGAGCGGTAACAAGATCACCGCGCTCATCATCGTTGCTGTTCTTCATGTCGTCGTGGGGTATGCGCTGGTCACTGGCCTTGCCTACTCGGCGTTCAAGAAGATCAAGGACGTGACCACTGCGGTCAAGATCGAGGAGGAAAAGCCGAAGGAGCCGCCGCCGCCGCCCCCCAAGCAACCCGATCAGCCACCGCCACCGATCGTTGCGCCGCCGCCGCCGATCAATCTGAATCTCGCTCCGCCGACGGTTCAGACTGTGACGACGCCGCCGCCGATTACGCCCCCGCCTGTGGTCGTTGCGCTGCCTCCGCAGCCTCAGCCGCCACCACCGCCCCCTCCCCCGCCGCCGCCGGTTCCCGGTACGCCGCGTGGTAGCCCGGGCGAATGGGTGACGTCGAACGACTATCCTTCGCGCGCGCTGCGTGAAGGGGCCGAAGGCACGACCGGGTTCCGCCTGGAATACGATGCCGGCGGCAAGCCGACCAACTGCACGGTCACGCGCTCTTCGGGCAACCAGGAGCTCGACTCCGCCACCTGCTCCAACCTGATGCGTCGCGCGCGGTTCAAGCCGGGTACGCAGAATGGCCAGCCGGTCGGCAGTGTCTATTCCAGTTCGGTGCGCTGGCAGATCCCCAAGGATTGATGGTTTCCATCGATCCGGGGGATATGCCCCGGGTTCAGTCAACGTCCTTGCGCAGCTTTTTGCACTTGCTTTTGCACTTGCTATCGAATTCTTGAGAGGAAGACCCGAATGTTTATCCAGACGCTTGCCGCTGCTGCGGCCAATGCCGCGCCGCAGAACAAGTTCGGCTTCGTTGAAGCCCTGCAGGCCGGCGGTTTCATTTCGTACGCCACGGTGACCATCCTGGGCATCATGTCGTTCGGTTCGTTCTTCATCCTGTTCACCAAGTATTTCGAACAGGCGAAGATCCTTGGCCAGTACAAGGCTCTTGCCAACTTCTGGCGCGCTCCTTCGCTGCGTGAAGGCGCTGCCAAGCTCGAAAAGAACAGCGCATGGCGCCAGCTTGTCGACGACGGCATCGCCGCCGAAGACCAGCACGCCAAGATGACCGACGCCCTTGAAGCCCATGACTGGCTGCACGGCTCGCTCGCTCGCTCGGAAGCTTCGATCAACGCGCGTCTCGCCGGCGGTCTGCCCTTCCTCGCCACCGTGGGCGCCACCGCGCCGTTCATCGGTCTGTTCGGTACCGTCGTCGGCATCTACCGCGCCCTGATCGCCATCGGTCTGGCCGGTTCGGCCTCGATCGACAAGGTCGCCGGCCCGGTCGGTGAAGCTCTGATCATGACCGCGCTGGGTCTGCTCGTCGCCGTTCCGGCCGTGCTTGCCTACAACTGGCTGCAGTCGCGCAACAAGAAGATCGCCGAGCTGCTCCAGGGCTTCTCGACCGACGTTCTGGCCAACATCACCTCGAAGGGCGTCGTGAAGCCTGCCGTGGGTCCGGCTCCGGCCGTCAAGCCGGTTGCTCCGGCTGCTGCTCCGGTCAAGAAGTAAGCTGTCACCCCAAGGCCGGTGGCAGTCCGCTTCCGGTCTTGTCCGCAGAACGCGGGTCATGGCCAGGGCGGCCTTCCAGCCCACACCCTGGCCCCTCCCGCGGCTTCAATCGGATAGGATGTAACCAATGGCAATGTCTGTAGGCGGCGCTGGCGGAGAAGAACGCCCGATGTCGGACATCAACACCACGCCGCTCGTGGACGTGATGCTGGTGCTGCTGATCATCTTCCTCATCGCGGTTCCGGTCGCGATCCAGACCGTCGAGAAGCTCAAGGTCCCGGTCCTTCCCTCGGAAGAAACCCAGGACAAGGTTGAAAACCTGCTCCTCGCCGTGGTCACGACCGACGCGAACGGCCGCAGCCCGCGCGAACCGGGCTATGAAGGCTCGACCCGCAACGGCGAATGCCGCGTCTATTTCAACAACGTCACTCCGGTGAACAATACCGAGCTGTACAAGGAAGCTTTCGATCGTCTCGACGCGATCGTGAAGCGTGAAGGCGGCGCGGCCAACATGGATCCGGAAAAGATCCCCGAAGTGCACATCCGTGGCGACGTGAACGTTCCCTGGAAGTGCATCGCCGGTGCGATCTACAACGTGCAGGCTGCGGGCTATCCCAAGGTCGGCTTCATCTCCACCCCGGTCGATCCCAACGGCTAAGCCCGACGGACACCGTCCGGGGCGCGGCCTTTAGGGTTGCGCACGGCGAACAGGAGTAAAACCCATGGCAATGAGCGGCGGCAAGGACGATGGCGCGCCGATGATGGAAATGAACACGACGCCGTTGATCGACGTCATGCTCGTGCTCCTCATCATGTTCATCATTACCATCCCCGTGGCCACGCACTCGGTCAACGTGAACTTGCCGCAGGCGACCCCGCCTACGAACAAGCCGCTCGTCGATCCGGTGAAGAACAAGCTGGTCCTGACGCAGACCAATCAGATCCTCTGGAATGGCTCGCCCATCACCGAAGGCAACCTGATCTCGCTGCTGCAGGCAACCAAGGCGATGAATCCGGAGCCGGAACTGCAGTTCCAGCCCGACGCCTATGCCAGCTATGAAACGGCCAACCGGCTGCTGAAGGACATCACCGGTTCCAAGGTGACCAAGTTCGGCTTCGTCGGTAACGAAAACTACGCCACCTTCGGGAAGGCGCAGTAAGCCTTAACCGGCCCGTTTCCTCCGGCTGCCACGCCGGAAAACCAGATCAAGGGGCGGAGCGATCCGCCCCTTTTTCTGTATCTTCGCGCGGCGCCCTCACAAGATATCGAAGACCTTCTCCTTGGGCCGGCACAGCCGCACGCCCTTGTCGGTTTCCACCAGCGGGCGCTCGATCAGCTTGGGCTCTGCCGCCATGGCCGCCAGCACGCTCGCATTGTCGGCCTGGGGCAGTCCGCGCTCCTCGGCATCGGTGCCGCGCAGCCGCAACCCTTGCTGCGGGGTCAGGCCCGCATCGCGATAGAGCTGCGCCAGCTTTTCGGCCGTAGGCGGGGTCTTGAGGTATTCGACGACCGTCACATGAGCCCCTGCTTCCTGCAGCAGCGCCAGTGTATTGCGCGAAGTTCCGCAGGCAGGATTGTGCCAGATCGTGGCTTTCATCGTCATCTCCTTGAAAAGCTGAAATCAGAACCCGCCGGTCGTGGCGGTGCGCGGCGCGGGCAGGCGCACGGGGGCTTCCTGCCCACGCAGGATGCGCCCGGCACGCTGAACCGCGCGCACCAGCCGGGGCTGTACCCCGCAGCGGCAGACATGGGGCAGGGCGGCGGCAATATCCGCTTCGGCCGGATCGGCATTGCGCGCCAGCAGCGCGGCGGCGGCCATGACCAGGCCCGGCGTGCAGAACCCGCACTGGATCGCCTGCTCGGCCGCGAAAGCCTGCTGCACCGGATGGTTGCGATCGGGCGAGAGGCCTTCGATCGTGGTCACGCTGCGGCCCTCGGCCTCGCCCAGCGAAAGCGTGCAACTGGGCATGGCCTGCCCATCGACGATCACCGTGCAGGCGCCGCATTCCCCCGTGCCGCAGCCATACTTGGTGCCGGTCAGGTTGGCCGCATCGCGCAGTGCCCACAGCAGCGGCGTATCATCGGGCAAGCGAATGTTGAGCGGCTGGGCATTGATCGTAAGGCTGGCCATGGGCGCAGGTTATAGACCAGCCAGGGCCAGGCTCAATGCCCAGCTGCGAGCGCGAGCAGCAGCGCATCGATCACCGGCGTGGCGCTGGTGTTTTCCGGCAGGTCGTTCACCAGCACCGCAAAGGTGATGCGGTGTCCGTCTGCCGTCGGCACAACGCCGGCGAGGGCCTGGGTGCCAAGCAGCGTGCCGGTCTTGGCGCGCAGTTGCCCATCCAGCGCCGTGCCGCGCAGCCGCGCTTTCAACGTGCCGCTTTGCCCCGCGACGGGGAAACCGCCGATCCAGGTGGCGCCCCACGGCTGCGCCTGCCCCCAGCGTAGCAACGCCACCAGCGCGCGCGGGGTGACGCGGTTATAGGTCGACATGCCCGAGCCATCGTAAAGGCTTACGCTGCCGGCCGGCAGGTTTGCCGGCGCCAGCGCGGCCAGGCGTGCGGCCACACCGGCAGCCACGGTGCCTGCAGGCGAGAGCCGCCGCAGCAGAAGTTCGGCATGAAGGTTCTGGCTATCCCGCAGCGTCAGCGCGATGTCTTGCGCGAGCGGCGGCGGCACAAGGCGGGCCAGCGGTGCCGGTTCGGGCAAGGCCGTGCCATCGCGGTGCCGCGCCAAGGCCGGGCCACTCACGCTGATACCGCGTGCCACCAGCATCGCGCGCAGCACGGCGGCGGCACGCGCGGCGGGATCGGCTACTGCCAAAGGCAGGCGATAGGCGGCGCCGGCAGGGATGAAGCCTGTCAGCCGCCAATTGTCCGTTCCGGGCAGGTTGATGCGCGAAACCGCTATCTGGTCTGTCCGCGTGCTGGCAACCGTGCCGGCAATCGCCAGCCCGGCCGGTGCCTCGATCCGGGCGGCCGTGCCTTCCACTCCGCCGATGACCTTCGCCAAGGCTACATTATCGTCGAGAGTGAGCGCAGATACGGCCGTGCCCGAAACCGTGGCCATGTTGTCCCAGCTCATGCCCAAAGGCCAACGCTCGTCGGCCATGGCGCTATCGTCGCCGATGACCTGCCCCACCTTGCGGGTGCGGGCGACTATGGCATCGGCCAGGGTGGCCAGGCAATCGATCGTGCAGTCGGGCGCGGAGGACAGCCGCGCATCGCCGTGACCGCGCAGCACGACATCGGGTTGCGTGGACGGTCCTTCCAGGCTGACGCTGGCGCCACCCGTGTTATCTGGCTGTTCGGTGGCAGGCAGGATCGCGAGCGCGGCCGCCGTGGTGAAAAGCTTGGTGGTGGAAGCGGGAACCATGCGCGCATCGGCATTGCGCTCTGCCACGACGGTGCCGCTTTCATCCACCGCCAGCAACCCGATCCGCGCACCGGCCGGCAGCCGGGCAAGAACCGCATCGAGTGCGGCCTGGTCCAGCGCTCGTCCCCACGCGGCAGGGGCTGCCAAAAGCAGCGCTGCCGCCAGGACCGAGCGCGCATGGCGCATCAGTTGGCCGGCCAGTTGTCGATCAGCCGCGCACGGCCCAGGTGCGCGGCCACCAGCACCCGCGCCGGGCGCTCGCCCAGCGTATCGAGCAAATCGAGCGTTTCGGCATCGCGCAGTTCCGCGTAATCCACTTTGGCAAAGCCGCCATCGAGCAAGGCATCGCGCAAGGTCGCCATCGCTGCATCGGCGCCATTGCCGGCGCGCAAATGGGCAATGGACGCCTCGATCGCGCGGGGCAGGGCCACAGCCTGCTGGCGCTCCTGCGCCGTGAGGTACTGGTTGCGGCTGCTCAGGGCCAAGCCATCGGCCTCGCGCACGGTCGGAACGCCGATGATGGCATCGGCACGCGGGCGCGTCAGGTCAAGATCGCGGGCCATGCGGCGGATGATCGCCAGCTGCTGCCAGTCCTTCTCGCCGAACAGCGCGAAATCGGGCTGCACCTGGTTGAACAGCTTGCACACCACCGTGGCCACGCCATCGAAATGGCCGGGCCGCGCGGCGCCGCACAGCGGCTCGTCCAGCCCACCGACCGAGACCGTGGTGGCAAAGCCTTGCGGGTAAACGACATCCGGGTTCGGCGCCCACAGGATGTCCACCCCTTCGGCGGCCAGCAGGGCGGCGTCATCCTCCAGCCGGCGGGGATAGGCATCGAAATCCTCGCCTGGCCCGAACTGGCGTGGATTGACGAAAATCGACACGGCCACGGCATCGGCCAGATCGCGCGCGCGGCGCACCAGCGTGAGGTGGCCCTGGTGGAGGGCGCCCATCGTGGGGACCAAGGCGAGCGTTTTTTCCCCGACTTTGGACGCAGCTACGGCAGCGCGCAGGTCTTCCAGGCGATAGATGGTTTGCACGCCGGGTGCCTCTCCTTTAAGCCGGGGCAACAACCGGCCGCGCGACGGGGCATTCCCTAGACGTGGCGTCCGGGCTATTCAAGCGTTCGGTTAACCGCCCAAATCGAGAGAGAGCCGCGTGTCGACAGGTCCCCATCGCATCGTTTTCGCCAACGAAAAGGGCGGTACCGGCAAATCCACCACGGCCGTGCACGTGGCCGTGGCGCTGGCCTATCAAGGCGCGCGGGTGGCGGCGATCGATCTGGATAACCGGCAGGCCACGCTGCACCGCTATCTGCAGAACCGCGACGAGACGGCACGCCGCCGCAACATCCCCTTGGCCAATGCCACGCACGTGGTGTTCAACGATACCGATCCCGCAGCGCTCGATGCGGTCGTGGCCGATCTTTCGCAGGATCACGATTTCCTGATCTTCGATACGCCGGGCCGCGATGACCCGCTGGCCCGCCATGTCGCCACCGGGGCCGACACGCTGGTCACCCCGCTCAACGACAGTTTCGTGGACTTCGATCTGATCGGCCAGGTGGACGCCGAAACCTTCCGCGTGCGGCGCCTGTCGTTCTATGCCGAGCTGATCTGGGAAACGCGCAAGAAGCGGGCGATGGCCACGATCCGCGATGCCCGGCGCGAGATGGACTGGGTCGTGGTGCGCAACCGCACGCAGCACGTGGAAGCGCGCAACCAGAAGCGCATCGACCAGGCGCTGAACGAGCTGTCCAAGCGCGTGGGCTTCCGCATCTCCAACGGCCTGTCGGAACGCGTGATCTATCGCGAGCTGTTCCCCAGCGGGCTGACCCTGCTGGACAAGGGCCACCTGGGCGAACTGGGCACCAGCCATCTCGTGGCGCGCCAGGAACTGCGCACGCTGGTGGCGGGTCTCAACCTGCCACTGCCGGGCGCCAAGCCGGCAGGCCAGCCCGCATCGCTGGCGGGCGCTGCGTGACCAAGCTGCTGCTGCTCGCCGCGCTGGTCTGCGTGGCGGTCAAGCTGCTGACGCAGCGCTGGCCCTGGGAACTGGGCCAGTTGCAAGGGCGTTCCCATGCCGAAACCCTGGCCCGCAATCTCCTGGGCGTGGGGCCGGATGCAGGGCATGAACAGATCATTGAAGCGCACCGCCGCCTGCTCGCCATGGTCCATCCCGATCGCGGCGGCAGCAACGAAGCGGTTCACGAGGCCAATGCCGCGCGCGATCTTCTGCTCGCCCGCCTGGTGGACCGGCGCTGAGCGGGTATCCGGCGGCAAAGGCCTGAGGCCATGAACCACGTTTTCGATCCCGTGATCCTGCGCGAATACGACGTGCGCGGCGTTTTCGGGCAAAGCCTGGGCGCAGACGATGCCCGCGCGATCGGGCGCACGTTTGGCACGCAAGTGGTGCGCGGGCGCGGCGGGGCTGTCGTTGTCGGCATGGATGGCCGGGTCAGCTCTCCCATTCTCGAACATGCCCTGGTCGAAGGGCTATGTGCCAGCGGCGCCGAGGTGATCCGCATTGGCCTTGGCCCGACGCCGATGCTCTATTTCGCGGCCGCCACGCTGCCGGGCGTGGCCGGTGGCATCCAGATCACCGGCAGCCACAACCCCGCCAATCACAATGGCTTCAAGCTGGTGCGTGATGGCCAGCCGTTCTTTGGCGAGGAAATCCAGGCGCTGGGCGTTCAGTCGGCCGCCGGGGACTGGACCAGCGGCGCTGGCACGGCGCGCGCAGCCATGGTGATCGATGCCTATGTCGACAGGTTGCTCAAGGCGCTCGACGGGATCGACCGCACGCAGCTTGCCGCCCTGTCCATCGCCTGGGACGCGGGCAATGGCGCGGCGGGGCCGGTGCTGGAGCGGCTGGTCGCGCGCCTGCCGGGGCGGCACGAATTGCTGTTCGCGCAAGTTGACGGCACGTTTCCCAACCACCACCCCGATCCCACGGTGGAGGAAAACCTGGCCGACTTGCGCCGCGCGGTGGCCGATGGCGGGCTCGATTTCGGGGTGGCGTTCGATGGCGATGCCGATCGCATCGGCGCGGTGGACGGGCAGGGCCGCGTGGTCTGGGCCGACCATTTGCTGATGATCCTGGCCGAAGATCTGCTGGCCCGCCATCCCGGCGCGCTGGTGCTGGGCGATATCAAGACCGGGCGAGCCCTGTTCGACCGGGTGCGTGCGCAGGGTGGCCGGGCGGAAATGTGGAAATCGGGCCATTCGCACATGAAGGCCCGCCTGCGCGAAAGCGGCGCGCTGCTCGCCGGGGAAATGAGCGGGCACCTGTTCCTGGCCGATGACTGGTATGGCTTTGATGACGCGATCTATGCCGCCCTGCGACTGATCGCTGCGGCCACGCGGCTGGGTCGCTCGATTACGGACTTGCGCGGCGCCATGCCCGAAACGATGGCCACGCCCGAACTGCGCTTTGCCGTGGACGAAGCGCGCAAGTTTGCCGCCGTAGAGGAAGTCAAAGCCCGGCTGGAGGCGCAAGGCGCCGACATGGTGGCGATCGACGGTGTTCGCGTGACGACGCCGGACGGCTGGTGGCTGCTGCGCGCCTCTCACACCCAGGCGGTGCTGGTGGCGCGCGCGGAAAGCGAAAGCGCGGAAGGGCTGGAGCGGCTGTTGCAGCAGATCGATGCTCAACTGGCGCTGTCGGGCCTGACGCGGGGTGAACAGGTCGCCCATTGATCGAAGCGTGATCGGACACGGTAGCATCTTGCAATCGGCCACCACGCCCGGCCATGATGCAGCAATGAACACGAGCACGCGCGCATGATCGTCGGGATAGACCTTGGCACCACCAATTCGGCCGTGGCGCTGTGGGATGGGGAGGCGGCGCAGCTTGTGCCCAATGCCTTGGGGCAGATGCTGACGCCCTCGGCCGTATCGGTGTTGCCCGATGGCACCACCGTGGTGGGGCAGGCCGCGCTGGAGCGCATGGCGGCCAAGGACGGGGCCACGCAAGTCAGCTTCAAGCGCTACATGGGCACGGATCACAAGCTCAAGCTGGGCCGCAACACCTATAGCGCCGAAGAGCTTTCGGCGCTGGTGCTGGCCTCGCTGCGCGACGACGTGGCGGCGCAGACCGGGCAGGTGCCGAGCGAGGTGGTGATCACGGTACCGGCCTATTTCAACGACAAGCAGCGCAAGGCCACGCGCCGGGCTGGCGAACTGGCCGGCCTTTCGGTGCGCCGCCTGATCAACGAGCCGACGGCGGCCGCACTGGCGTTCGGCTTGGCCAACCGAGGGGAGCACGAGCCGTTCCTGGTGTTCGACCTGGGCGGGGGCACGTTCGACGTGTCGATCGTGGAAATGTTTGCCGGCATCGTGGAAGTGCGCGCTTCGGCCGGAGACAACCGCCTGGGTGGCGATGATTTCAACGCGGCGCTGGCCAATGCCCTGCGTGCGCGGCTCGATCCCGATGGGCTGCTCGATCGGCTGAATCCGGAGCGGGCGCGCGCCTTGCTGCTTCAGGCGGCCGAGCGCACGCGGCGCGTGCTGTCTGACAAGGGCGAGGCCGAGTTTGCCCTGACCGTGGAAGACAAGCGGCTGGCCATTCCCGTCACCGCCGCCGATCTGGAAACGGCGGCAGAGCCCCTGCTGCGCCGCTTGCGCGACCCCGTGGTGCGCGCGCTGCGCGACAGCCAGATCGACACGGCCAGCCTTTCCGAAGTGGTGCTGGTGGGCGGCGCCACGCGCATGCCCGTGGTGCGCAAGGCGATCACCCGGTTGTTCGGCCGCTTTCCCAATTCCACCGTCCATCCCGATCATGCCGTGGCGCTGGGCGCTGCGATCCAGGGCGGGCTGATCGCGCGCGATGGCGGGCTGGAGGAAGTACGCATCACCGACGTCTGCCCGTTTACGCTGGGTGTGGACCGCAGCGAGCGCGACGGGCGCGGCAACGTGATGTCAGGCCTGTTCACCCCGATCATCGAGCGCAACACGCCCGTGCCGGTCAGCCGCGTGCACTATTTCCAGACCATGGCCGATAACCAGCGCAAGGTGCAGTTCGGCATCTATCAGGGCGAGGCGCGCGAAGTTTCGGGCAACGTGCAACTCGGCAGCCTGGAGATCGCGGTGCCGCCCCGTCCGGCTGGCGAGGTGCAGGTGGACGTGCGCTTCAGCTATGATTCCTCGGGGCTTCTGGAAGTGGACGTGTCGATTCCGCTGACCGGGGAAAACCGCAATGTCGTGCTGGTGGACGAGGAAGATCGCAAGGACGATGCCGAGCTTGAGCGCCGCCGTCGCGCGCTGGCGGCGTTGAAAGTCCATCCCCGCGAAGATGCAGCCAACCAGGCCTTGCTCGCGCGGGCGGAGCGGATGTGGGAGGATCATCTGGGTGATGTGCGCGATGCCATCGGCCACTGGATCATCGCGTTCCAGGGCGCGCTGGAAACCCAGGACCATCGCGTGATCGCGCAGGCCAGCGCAGACCTTGCCATGCAGCTCGACAGCCTCGACGCGGAAATGCCCCTGTGAAAGCCGGCATCGGGAGTGCCAGACAGTGAGTGGGGCCTTGCGCGGCACTTGGCGCCGCTTGGGAATCGAGCCCACGACCGACCAGGGCGCGATCCGCCGCGCCTATGCCGACGCGCTGCGGGCGATGGACGTGGACGCCGATGTCGCGGGCTTCACCGCACTGCGCGATGCGCGCGACACGGCGCTGGCCTGGGCGCGCCAGCAGCCGCGCGACGAGGCGCCACCACCGCTTGCCGACGAGCAGGCGCCGCCCAAAGCACCCGAGGATACCTCCCCCCAGGATGCTGCTTTCGAGCCAGGCACTTGGCCCCATGCTGCCCCTCGGCTCGATGGATGGGCCGGTGCAGCCGACCTAGTGGCGGGTGAGGACCATGGCCACGACGCCCTGGTCCCGCCGTTGCCGATCAGCCCGGCGCAGGGGCCGGCCGATTCCCAGTTCGGGGTAGATCGGCCGACCCTGCTGGCACCGGAATGGACGTTTGATGAGGCGCCATCGGTGCGCCTGTCACCCGCGAAAGACCCACGCGAAGACGGACCACGCGCGGACCATGCGCTTCATGCTCTTCTGCTGGAAGGACCGGGCACGGAGTTCGGCCTGACGGACAACGAACGCGAAGCGGCGCTGGGCCACCTGGCCGCGCTGGTGGCGCGCGCCGATGGCGGTGGCGTGGACTTGTGGTCGCGAACCGAGGAATGGCTGGCCGAAACCCTGGCACGCTCCTGGCCGCGTTCGGCACCTTTGCTGGATAGTGCGGCGCGCACCTTTGGCTGGGCCGATCGGCCGGCGACCACCGGCGATTCGCCAGCCGTTGCTTTCCTGATCCCGCGCCTGGGCACCCGGCCCCTGACGCGGAGCCCGCGCTCTGCCGAAGACGCGCTTTACGTCCTGCTTCTGCCCGAAGACGGCGCGCTGCCGCCCTTGACCGATGCGCAGGAGGAAGAAGCCCGGCAATTGCTCGATACCGTTCTGGCCGAAGCGCGCATGGCGCAGGTGGAGCGGTCGGAAGAGATCGAGGCATGGCTGGCCGATCTGCTGGTTCAGGCCTGGCCGCGGTCTGCCCCGCTGCTGGAAGCTTGCGCGCAGACGTTCAATTGGGAAAGTGAGCGTGGCCGGTTGGGCGAGCGGCCGCCGATCGCCTTCCTCAACGCGCGGCTGCGGGGCCTTCGCTTTGCGCAAAAGGTGCAGGACAAGGGCCATCCCATGCGCAAGGCATGGAAGGAACTGACGCGCGAGGGCAGCCGCAAGGGCCTGTTCGCGCCAGCGCGGCAGGTGCGCCAGTTGATCGCGGGCGTGCGCGACAATTTTCCGGAGTTGGAGCAGCATTTCAATCCGGCGCTGGTGTCCGCCTGGGAGGGGCGCAGGGGCGGCGGCGGCATCCGCATGAATTTCGGCTGGGGCGCCATCCTGCTGATCGGGCTGATCCGCATGGTGATCGCGATCGGGGAATATGGACACGATCATCCCTCGCCCGGTGCTCCGCCGATCGCGCCTTACGAAGCGGGCGCGCCGGGTGGATCGGGACCGGTGCCCGATTTCGATCCGGCCACCGACCCGGTCCTGGCCGATGTGGTGCACCAGCTGTTCGGCCCTGACATGACGTATGCCGATCTGCGCAAGGCCAATCCCAATCTTGCCGGAACGATCAACGCCAACCGGCGGATGACCGCCAATGCCGGTGATCTGGCGCACCAGGGCCAGGTCGTGCTGACCGAGCGGCTGCTCTATGCCCGTGCCCGCGCGGCGCCGGCCCGGCTCGAAGCCCTCGCGCGCTGGCGGCTGGACATGCTGCAGGCGGCCAAGGCCGATGGGCCCGATACCTGCGTGAGCGTCTATCGCTGGGGTGACTTGCCCAAGGGCGCGGAAATGACCGGCCCCGCCCTCGATCGGCAGCAGCAGCTGGCACGCACGCTGCTGGCGGCTGGCGAACTCGACGCGCCGCCGCCGGGCAATGGCGATCGCAGCTACATGATTCCAGGGCCGATGATCGAGCAGGTGATCACGGCCACCGGCCTGTCGAAGGAGGCAGTCCTGGGCGTGTTCAACGCAAAGGGCTCTGCCGCCACGGTCTGTTCCGTGCGGATTGCCCTGCTCAAGGCTGCATTGGGATGGAAAGGATCGGATCGCCAGCCGATCCTGCGCCTGCTTTGATCGCGCGGCCCCCCTCGCAGCAGCGGGGCGGGCTTCCTATCTCCATCCCATGGCCATGATCCCCCCCGAAATCGACAACTGGTTTGCCGGGCGGGGCTGGCGGGTGCGACGGCACCAGGCCGAAATGCTCGAGGCCGCCGATGCCGGGCAGCACGCCCTGCTGGTGGCCGATACCGGCGCGGGCAAGACGCTGGCGGGATTCCTTCCCACGCTGGCGGCGTTCTGCCCATTTCGTCTTGGCGAGGATCCGGCGCCAGAAGGCCTGCACACACTTTATATCTCGCCGCTCAAGGCCCTGGCGCACGACGTGCAGCGCAACTTGCTCACGCCCATTGCCGACATGGGCCTCAACATCAGAGTGGAAACGCGCAGCGGCGATACGCCATCCGATCGCAAGGCGCGCCAGCGGGCAAAACCGCCGCACGTGCTGCTGACCACGCCCGAATCGCTGTCCCTGCTGCTCAGCTATCCCGAAGCTTCTGAAATTTTCAGCGGGCTGAAACGCGTGGTGATCGACGAAATCCACGCCTTTGCCACGGGGAAACGCGGGGACTTGCTGGCGCTTGCCCTGTCGCGGCTCCAGGCGCTCAGCCCCGATCTGCAGCGCGCCGCGCTTTCGGCGACGGTGGCCGATCCCGAAGGCTTTCGCGCCTGGCTGGCTCCCTGGGGCGAGATCGACAGCGTGGCCTTGGTGGAGGGGGAGGAAGGCGCCCCGCCCGAAGTGGAAATCCTGCTGCCGCGCGAAGAGCGCGTGCCGTGGGGCGGCCATGCCGCCGCCTGGGCGGTGCCGCAGCTGATCGAGATGATCCGCGCCAACCGCGTCACGCTGGTCTTCACCAACACGCGGTTTCTGGCCGAATATATCTTCCAGCTGTTGTGGGACGCGAACGAGGGCAACTTGCCGATCGGCATCCACCACGGCTCGCTATCGGCCGAGGCGCGGCGCAAGGTGGAAGGGGCGATGGCGCGTGGCGAACTGCGTGCACTGGTGTGCACCGCCAGCCTCGACCTGGGCGTGGACTGGGGCGATATCGACCTGGTTGTGCAGATGGGCGCGCCCAAGGGTTCATCCCGCCTGTTGCAGCGCATCGGCCGCGCCAACCACCGGCTGGATCAGCCAAGCCGCGCCGTGCTCGTGCCGGGCAACCGCTTCGAATATCTGGAAGCCATGGCGGCGCGCGATGCCGTGAACGAGGGGCAGCGCGATGGCGAGGATTTCCGCCCCGGCGGGCTCGACGTGCTGGCCCAGCATGTCATGGGTTGCGCCTGCGCCGGGCCGTTCGAGGAAGCAGCGCTGCTGCGCGAAGTGCGCTCCTCGCTCGCCTATGCCTGGGTGGACGAGGCGGCCTTTGCCCGTGTGCTCGATTTCGTGGCGACCGGCGGTTATTCCCTGCGCGCCTATGATCGGTTTGCCCGCATCGTGCGCGATCGAGATGGCACCTGGCGGCTGACGCACCCCGAACAAGCCGCGCGGCATCGGCTGAACGCGGGCATCATCGTCGATTCCGAGATGCTCGAAGTGCGCTTTCGCAACGGGCGCTCGCTGGGCAAGGTGGAAGAGCATTTCGGCGCGCAATTGAGCCCGGGCGACACCTTCCGCTTTGCCGGGCTGGACCTGGAAGTGGAAGGCGTGCGCGATCTGGAACTGGTGGTGCGGGCCGCGAAAAAGGCTGGGCAGATTCCCAGCTATGGCGGCGCGCGCATGCCGCTGACCACGCACCTGTCCACGCGCGTGCAGGCCATGCTGGCCAATCGCGGCACTTGGGCGCGGTTTCCCGACGACGTGCGCGAATGGCTGGAAATGCAGGACTGGCGCAGCCGCCTGCCCGCGCCGGGCGAACTGCTGGTGGAAAGCTTCCCCTATCGCGGCCGCGCCTACAGCGTGTTCTACACGTTCGAGGGATGGAACGCGAACCAGTCGCTTGGCATGCTGATCACCCGCCGCATGGAGGAACGCGGCCTGGCGCCGCTCGGCTTCGTTGCCAACGACTATGCCCTGGCGGTGTGGAGCCTGCGCCCGATCACCGATCCGGCCCCGCTGCTTTCGCCCGACATTCTCACCGATGAGTTCGTCGACTGGGTGCAGAACTCGCACCTTCTGCGCCGCGCTTTTCGCGAAGTGGCGGTCATTTCCGGCCTGGTCGAACGCCAGCAGCCGGGCAAGCGCAAGAGCGGCAAGCAGGTCACGTTCTCCACCGACCTGATCTATGACGTGCTGCGCAAGTACGAGCCAGACCATGTGTTGATCGAGGCCGCCTGGGCCGATGCGCGCGCACGGATGACGGACGTTGGCCGCCTGGCCGATCTGCTCGATCGTTCGGCCGCCGAATTGGTGCATGTGGAACTGGACCGGGTGACACCGCTCGCCGTCCCGGTCTTGGTGATGATCGGGCGCGAAAGCCTGCCTGCCGGCGCAGCCGATGATGAACTGGTGTTGGAGGCAGAGAGCCTGGGCGGGCTGGCGATGCGGGCGGATTAGGCCGTTTTGTGCGCCGGCTGGGGGCTTCGACAAGGCTCAGCCCGAACGGGATACCAAGGGTATATCTCCCCTTCCTCTTCAGAGGAGGGGCTGGGGGTGGAGCGAAACCCTTGCGCTGCGCATTCCACCACCCCCCGACCCCCTCCTCTGAAGAGGAGGGGGAGAGTCTCGGTCAACAAAAAAGGGCCGGAAGGTTTCCCCTCCGGCCCTTTTTGCAAACCGTGATCGGTCGATCAGCCCTTGAGCACTTCGGCCAGGGTTTCGCCCAGCAGGCTCGGCGAGGGGGAGACGCGGATGCCCGCGGCTTCCATCGCGGCGATCTTGCTTTCCGCATCGCCCTTGCCGCCCGAGACGATCGCCCCAGCGTGGCCCATGCGGCGGCCCGGAGGGGCCGAACGGCCCGCGATGAAGCCGGCCATCGGCTTCTTGCGGCCGCGCTTGGCTTCGTCGATCAGGAACTGTGCAGCCTGCTCTTCCGCATCGCCGCCGATTTCACCGATCATGATCATCGACTTGGTTGCGTCGTCGGCCAGGAACAGTTCCAGCACGTCGATGAAGTTGGTGCCGTTGACCGGGTCACCACCGATGCCGACAGCCGTGGTCTGGCCCAGGCCGATGTTCGAGGTCTGGAACACGGCTTCATAGGTCAGCGTGCCAGAGCGCGAGACCACGCCGACCGAACCCTTCTTGAAGATCGAACCGGGCATGATGCCGATCTTGCATTCTTCAGGCGTCAGCACGCCGGGGCAGTTCGGGCCGATCAGGCGCGACTTGCTGCCCGAAAGGGCGCGCTTGACGCGGACCATGTCGAGCACCGGGATGCCTTCGGTGATGCACACGATCAGTTCCATCTGGGCATCGATCGCCTCGAGAATGGCGTCGGCCGCACCTGGAGGCGGCACGTAGATGCACGATGCGGTCGCGCCGGTCATCGCCTTGGCTTCGGCCACGGTATCATACTGGGGCAGGCCGATGTGGGTGGTGCCACCCTTGCCGGGAGTTACGCCCGCAACCATCTGCGTGCCATAGTCCAGCGCAGCCTGGGTGTGGAACGCGCCAGTCTTGCCGGTCATCCCCTGGGTGATGACCTTGGTGTTCTTGTTGACGAGAATCGACATGGTTCAGGAAACCTTCCGGACTTCGGCCACGATCTTCTGGGCTGCATCGCCAAGGTCGTTGGCGGGAACGATGGGGAGACCCGAGTTGGCAAGGATATCCTTGCCCTGCTGCACGTTGGTGCCTTCGAGACGGACGACGAGCGGAACCTGAAGGTTCACTTCCTTCGCCGCGGCAACGATGCCATCGGCGATGATGTCACACTTCATGATGCCGCCGAAGATGTTGACGAGAATGCCCTTCACCGCCGGGTCGCGCAGAATGATCTTGAACGCCGCCGTCACCTTTTCGGTGGTGGCGCCGCCGCCCACGTCGAGGAAGTTGGCGGGGAATTCCCCATTGAGCTTGATGATGTCCATCGTCGCCATGGCAAGGCCGGCGCCGTTGACCATGCAGCCGATGTTGCCGTCGAGCTTGATGTAGGCAAGGTCGTACTTGCTGGCTTCGATCTCGGCCGGGTCTTCCTCGGTTTCGTCGCGCAGCGCGACGACATCGGGGTGACGATAGAGCGAGTTGGAATCGAAGCTCATCTTGGTGTCGAGCACCAGGAGGTTGCTGTCCTTGGTCTGCACCAGCGGGTTGATTTCGAGCATGTCGCAGTCCAGGGCGTTGAACGCGGTGAACAGCTGCTTGGCGATGGTGCCGGCCTGCTTGGCCAGGTCGCCCGAAAGCTTGAGCGCGGCGGCCACGGCACGGCCATGGTGCGGCATGAAGCCCTGCGCGGGATCGACCACGATCGTGGCAATCTTTTCGGGCGTGGAATGGGCGACTTCCTCGATGTCCATGCCGCCTTCGGTGGACACGATCATCGCAACGCGGCCAGTGGCGCGGTCAACCACCATCGAGAGGTAGTATTCCTTGTCGATATCGACGCCGTCGGTCACGTAGAGGCGGTTGACCTGCTTGCCGGCTTCGCCGGTCTGCACGGTCACCAGGGTGTTGCCGAGCATTTCCTTGGCGAAAGCTTCGACTTCCTCGATGCTCTTGGCCAGGCGCACGCCACCCTTGGCGTCGGGGCCGAGTTCCTTGAACTTGCCCTTGCCACGGCCACCGGCGTGGATCTGCGCCTTGACGACGTAGAGCGGCCCGGGAAGCTGCTTGGCCGCAGCCACCGCTTCTTCGACCGTGAGGGCGGCGATGCCGGCCGGAATGCCGACGCCGTATTTCGCCAGCAGTTCCTTGGCCTGATATTCGTGGACGTTCATGCAGAATCCCCGCTTACGTATGAGTGGGCGTAGCGCCGTGATTTCCGCGCTGCCATAAGCACAGCTTTTCGCAGTTGCAAAGTCTTTCATTGAGCGGTTAAACCGCGAGGTGCGGATTTCCGTGGTGGTGGCCTTTTTTGCCAACCTCTTGCCAATCTGCTGCGCTGCGACCAAGGCTGGGGTGCGCATGATCGATCCCGTCATCCTTGCAGCCATCGTCGATGAAGCGGCCGGAATCGCCCTCGCGCTGTGGCCTGGCCACGGCCATATGCCCAAAGTGTGGGAAAAGGGCCCCGACAACCCGGTTTGCGAAGCCGATATCGCGGTCGACACGTTCCTGCGCGATGCCTTGGGCGCGCTGGCCCCCGATGCGGGCTGGCTTTCCGAAGAAACCGCCGACGATGCCGCGCGGCTGGCGCAAGGGCGCTGCTGGGTGGTCGATCCAGTGGATGGCACCCGCGATTTCCTGCGCGGTCGGCCCGGCTGGGCAGTATCGGTGGCACTGGTCGATCGCGGGCAGCCAGTGATGGCCATGCTGGCTGCGCCAGCGCGCGGTGAAGTGTGGCTGGCCCAGCATGGCCAAGGCGCAACGCGCAATGGCGCACCATTGGTGGCAAGCCAGCGCGCCACGCTGAGCGGCGCGCGCATGCCGACCGACCATATGCCGCCCGGTATCCACGACCTGACCATGGTGGCCAAGCCCAATTCGATTGCCCTGCGCATTGCCATGGTGGCGGCGGCCGAGGCCGATCTTCTGGCCACCTGGCGCTGGGGCTATGAGTGGGACATCGCCGCTGCTGCGCTCATCGCGCAGGAAGCCGGCGCCACGGTCACCGACGCGCATGGTGCGCCGCTCGTGTTCAACAAGCCCGATCCGCGCGCCTTTGGCGTTCTGGTGAGCGCACCTGCCATTCATGCGCAGGCACGCGCCCAGGTTGCCCCCGCAACGGCAAAGGCGTTGCGGGGCTGACCAGCCGCTGCGTCAGGCAAAATCCTCGGTATCGATGGCGGACAGCATCGCGGCGGAATAGCGATGCCCGGCCACCGTTTGCTGGTTGATCAGCGCATCGATTTCGGCGGTGACGGCGGCGGGAATCGTCCAGTCCCAGCGGGCGATATTCTCTTCCAGATGCGCCATCTTGCCGGTGCCGGGGATGGCGACGATGTGCTCTCCCTTGGCCAGCACCCAGGCCAGCGACAACTGTGCCGGCGTGACGCCCTCGCGCGCTGCAATGGCATTGAAGGCATCGACCAGCGCCAGGTTCCGCAGCCAGTTTTCGCCGATCATGCGCGGCATGGTCTTGCGGATATCGCCTTCCTGCAACGCTTGCGGATCGCGCACGCCATTGGCCAGCACGCCGCGCGCCACCGGTGAAAACGCCACGAACGTGGTGCCAAGCGCACGGCAGGCTTCCAGCACGGCGATTTCCGCCTGGCGGGTCCAAGGCGAATATTCGGTCTGCATCGCGGCGATCGGGTGGACGGAGGCAGCGCGGCGCAGCGTATCGGCCGACATTTCCGAAAGGCCGATGCCGCCGATCTTCCCTTCCTTGACAAGGTCGGCCATCGCACCGACCGATTCCTCGATCGGCACGGTGAAGTCACGCCGGTGCATGTAGTAGAGGTCGATGTGGTCGGTCTGGAGCAAGGTCAGCGACTTTTCCAGCTCCGCCCGGATCGTGTTGGGATGGCAATCGATACCGCGCTTTTCACCGCTGGCGAAAATGCCCATCTTGCTGGCCAGGTACACTTTGTCGCGCTTGCCTTTCAGCGCCTGGCCCACCACCGTTTCGTTGTGCCCTAGGCCATAGAGCCGGGCAGTGTCGAAATGATCGTAGCCGATCTCGATGGCGCGGTGCAGCAGGGCAATGCCGTCCCCGTCGCTCGGGCGATCGCCATAGGCCCAGCTGAGCGACATGCAGCCCAGGCCAACGGGATTGACCGTGCGGCCGCCAAGCGTGCGGCGGGTGATCTGCGGCGGGGTAGGCATGACCGGTATCTCCTTGTTGGCGCGGGGGATGCCAGCCCCTGCCGCGCCGCGTCAACAGTGCCGGCGCCGATAACGGAAAAAGGCGCCACCCGAGCCGGATGGCGCCCTTTCACCGGGGATCGAAAGAGGATTACTGGCCGCGGGCGCGGGCCACGTCGTCCTGGGTCACCGGCACGATCTTGATTTCCACGCGGCGGTTGGCGGCGCGGCCTTCCTCGGTGCCGTTGGATGCGACCGGGCGCGTCTTGCCAAAGCCCTGGGCGCGAATGCGGGCCGGGGCCACCCCGCGCGAGGAGAGGTAATCAGCAACGGCCTGCGCGCGGTTTTGCGACAAGGTCATGTTGTAGGCGTCAGACCCGGTCGAATCGGTGTGGCCATACACGTCGATCAGCGAGTTGGGATATTGCGTCAGCGACTGGGCCACGCGGTCGAGCGTATCGCGGAATGCGGGCTTGATCACCGTGCTGTCGGTGTCGAACGTAACGCCGTTGGGCAGGTTGACGAGGATCGCCTGGCCATTGTCGGTCGGCGTCACGTCAACGCCAGAGCCAGCGGTCTGTTCGCGCAGCTGCTTGATCTGCTTGTCCATGGTGTAGCCCACCGCAGCGCCGGCAATACCGCCGATGCCCGCGCCGATGATGCGGCCGGTGCCGCCGCCGATCAGGCCACCCAGCAGCAGGCCGCCAAGAGCGCCCGCGCCGCCGCCCAGCGCAGTGCGCGAAATCTTCTGCTGGCCAGTGTTGGGGTCGGTGACGCAAGCCGAGAGGCTGACGAGCGAGACGGCGCACATACTGGAGACGACTACGCGACTGAACTTCATGATAAATTCCCCTTCTTGCATCCTTCGCGCAGGCATGTGTGCTGCCAGTGGCGCGACATGATCGGTAATCCGGACTTGGCCAATACACCAGCGCCGCCTGAATGGTTCCCGAATGACCAGGGTTTTGCACCTGCGTTGCAAGGTCTTCGCGGCACGGTGCAAATCTGCTAGAGCCCGTGGCGTGACCTCATTTCCATGGCCTGAAGCCCTCGTGATCCTGGGCCTTGTCGTGCTCAACGGCCTGTTTTCCATGTCGGAACTGGCCATTGTTTCGGCACGGCCAGCCCGCCTCAGGGTGCTTGCCGAAAACGGCAGCGGGGGGGCACGGGTGGCGCTGGAACTTGCCGCAGACCCCGGAAAATTTTTGTCGACCGTCCAGATCGGCATCACCCTGGTGGGGATCGTGGCTGGCGCCTATTCGGGATCGAGCCTGGGTGGCCCGGTGGGCGAGCGCCTTGCGGCGCTGGGTGTGCCGCAGGCCTATGCCGGCGAGGCGGGCTTTGCCCTGGTCATTGCGGTGACCACCTATCTGAGCCTTGTGGTGGGCGAGCTTGTGCCCAAGCAACTGGCGCTGAGTGCTGCCGAGCCGATTGCGGTGATCGCGGCGCGACCGATGGTGTGGATGTCGCGCGTCACCGCCCCGTTCGTGTGGACGCTCAACCGGTCTTCGGGATTGATCCTGCGCTTGCTGGGCCTGTCTAAGGGTGGCGAGCAGGAAGTGACGGCCGAGGAACTCCAGATGATCTTCGCCGAGGCGACGCGCTCGGGCGTGATCGAGGAGGAAGAGCGCGCGCTGATGACCAGCGTGATGCGGCTGGCCGACCGGCCGGTGCGCGAAGTGATGACGCCGCGCATCGAATTGCACTGGATCGAGCAGGATGCGCTCCAGGCCGATCTGGACGAAGCGATCGAGGACAGCCCGCATTCGCTTCTGCTGGTGGCAGACGGTTCGGTCGACCGGATCGTGGGCGTTGTGAAAGTGCGCGATATCCTGGCCGCGCGGCTGCGGGGCAGCGAGCCTTCGCTGTGTGACTTGATGAAAAAGCCCGCCATCGTTCCCGATCGGCTGGATACCATGGATGCCTTGCGCGTGATCCAGCAGGCTGAAGTGGCCATGGCGCTGGTGCACGACGAATATGGCCACCTGGAGGGCATCGTGACCCCGGCCGATCTGCTGGCCGCGATTGCCGGCAGTTTCGTGGCCCATGGCGACGAAGGCGACGGGCCGATGATCACCGAGCGTGAGGATGGCTCGCTGCTGATCGCCGGAGCCCTGCCTGCCGATGCCATGGCCGACCGGCTGGGCATCGACCTGCCCGAAGACCGCGACTATGCCACGCTGGCCGGCTTTGCCCTGTCCGTGCTGCGCAAGCTGCCCAACGAAGGGGAGCACTTTACCGAGCAGGGCTGGCGCTTTGAAGTGGTGGACATGGACGGGCGCAAGATCGACAAGTTGCTGGTGCAGCGCGCCAAGGCGGCCACACCGCCGGCCGAACTGGACGGCTGATCAGAGCAAGCCGTAGCGTACCAGGTCTGCCTCGAGCGCGGCAGCACCATGGGCGAAGTGGTGCGTATGCCAGCCAAGCGCTTTCGCCGTGGCGATGTTGGCGGCGTTGTCGTCGATGAACAGCATGGTCTGCGGGGCATGGCCAAACCGGCTGGCGGCCAGATCGAAAATGGCCGGATCGGGCTTGATCAGCTTTTCTGCGCCCGAAACCACGATATCGCGGCAATGGTCGAGAATGGGGAAGGTGGGGCGGAACAAGGCCCAGGCATCCACGCCGAAATTGGTGATCGCATATTGCGGCACGCCGCGCTGGTCCAAGCGGCGGACCAGATCGTGGGTGCCGGCAACGGGGCCGGGAATGCTGTCCAGCCAGTGGCTGGCGTAGCGCGCGATAAGCCCGGCGTGCTGGGGAAATTCGGCGCTGCGCGTGGCGACCATATCGGCCCAGGTCACGCCGACGTCATGCTGGCCGTGCCATTCCTCGCTCACCACATCGGCCACGAAGCGGGCGCGCTGGTCTGGATCGGGAAGCACGTCGCGATAGATCAGCGCGAGATCCCATTCGACCAGCACGCGGCCGATATCCCAGACGACGATGGTGGGCCGGGCAAGCGAATCGGGCATCGTGCCATCCTTGGGGCGAACCGACTGCGCAAACGGAACCAGCCCGCTTCCTGGACCGGGCCGCGTGGAAGCGCGGGACCCGGGCCGGGAAGCGGGCTGGAAACGGCGTGGCGGCCTTTACCGGCGCAATGCCGAGGCCCCAAGCGCGAAAGGGGTGATCAGCCCTGGCGCGCCTTGAAGCGACGCTGGGTCTTGTTGATCACATAGGTCCGGCCACGGCGGCGGATCACGCGGTTATCCCGGTGGCGGTCCTTGAGCGACTTCAGGCTGTTGCGAATCTTCATGGCTATTCCCTTTGCCCGAATCCGACCGGGCGCGAAACTGAAGGTGCGCCGTTAGTGGCCCGCCTGTGGAAAGTCAACCTTGGGCCGGGCGAATTGGCAGGCGTCAGTTGGTGGCGGCCAATGGGCTGCCCACCTGCTGGCTGCCCGCCTGGATGTCACCCAGCTTGCGCTCCCAGGCGAGAGCGTGGCTGATGATCGTATCGAGATCGTCATGGCGGGGCACCCAGGGCAAGGTAGCCTTGATCAGGGTGTTGTCGGAAATCAGCGAATCGGGATCGCCGGCGCGGCGGCCCTGCAGCACGCGCACGATCTTGCGGTTGGTGGCACGGTCAACCGCATCGAGCACGTCGAGCACGGAAAAGCCCCGGCCATAGCCGCAGTTCATGGTGAGCGAGCGATCCGGCTGCGCGATCAGCGCGTCGAGCGCGTGGACATGGGCGTCTGCCAGGTCGGACACATGGATATAATCGCGCACGCCGGTGCCGTCGGGCGTGGCGAAATCGGTGCCGAACACGGCCACGTTCGCGCGCTTGCCCAGCGCCGCTTCGACCGCAACCTTGATCAGGTGCGTGGCGCCGGCGGTGGACTGGCCCGTGCGCGCCTGCGGATCGGCACCGGCCACGTTGAAATAGCGCAGCGCGCAGAAGTTGAACGGATGGGCGCGGGCCGTGTCGGCCAGCATGATCTCGCTCATCAGCTTGGACATGCCATAGGGATTGATCGGCCGCTGTGGGCAATCTTCGGTCACGGCCGAAACATCGGGTGTGCCATAGGTGGCGGCCGTGGACGAGAAGATGAAGTGCCGCACTCCGCCGCGCACGGCCGATGCGATCAGGCTGCGGGTGCGGGCGGTATTGTTGTCGTAATACTTGAGCGGGTTTTCCACCGATTCGGGCACCACGACCGATCCTGCAAAGTGCATGATCGCACCGATCCCCTGCTCGGCGAAAATCTGCGCCAGCAGCGCCTCGTCCGCGATGTCCCCCGCATAGAACGGCACGCCTTCGGGCACGGCAAAGCGGAAGCCGGTCACGAGATTGTCGATCACCACGACGGGCCAGCCGGCATCCCTGAGCGCCAGGACGGCATGGCTACCGATATAGCCGGCGCCGCCGGTCACGAGAACGGGAACCTTGGCCATCGTTGCGAATCACCCCTTTGAGTCAATTGCCTGTCGCGCTTCTTCGCACTAGCAGCATGGTTCGCGTTGGGAATTTGCTAATTGCTCCGCAACAGCGCTATTCGATCCGGATCGGCGCGTATCGCGAACCGGGTGCAGGATATGGCGCGTTCGCGCGTTTGAACAGGGCGGTTCAGCCGCGCGACAGCCGCATGGGTCCACGCCATGGGCCTGATTATGGGATTTCTCGTCATGCCCCGCCCGACCCTACGCTTCCTTGGCCTGCTAATACCCATGGCGGCCGTGCTTGCCCTGCCTTTGCCGGCCAATGCACAAGGATGGGGCGGTGGTTGGGACGGTTATGGCGGGCCGCGGCGGGGGGGCGCTGTGGCCGAGCCATCCAGCCGGATCGACGTGACCACCTATCGCAGCAGCGATGCCCTGCCGCAGTTGGGCAAGGGCCGGATCGTGGTGGCCGGGGTCGATCCTGCGGCCGATGACCTGGAACAGGGCGCAGACGTGCCTTCGCCCGACAAGCTGCCGGTCTATGAAGCGGCGGTTGTCGATGCGCTGGTCGGCCATGGCTATGACACTCAGAACGCCACCGATGCCGGGCAGATCGCGCAAGTGGCGGTCAGCCATCAGGTGGTGGTGCCCGAAGAGCAGAAGCGCTCACCGGTCAGCGGCGCGATGAGCACCACGGTGAGCAATCGCGGGTCTGCGGTGGGGCTGGGGCTGGCACTCGATTTCACCAAGCCGGCCAAGGCGATCGTCGCCACGCGGATGGATGTGCGAATCCGCGACAAGGCCAGCGGCCGCGTGCTGTGGGAAGGCCATGCGCAAGGCTCTGCGCGCGAGGGCGAAGGTGGGCTGGACAACGGCGCGATGGCAGCGCGCCTGGCACGCGCGCTGTTCGCCCGCTTTCCCGAAGGCCAGGTAGTGGTGGCCGATGCTGCGGCCCCCGCCGGAGACGCAGCCAGGCCCTGACCATGGGCGCCCTTGAGAGCCGGGGCTGGCATGCTTATCTCCAAACATGACGATCCGCATCGGGCGGGCCCATCACGAAGGATGCAAAGGATATGCGCCGCCTCGCCCTGGTCTTGCTGATGGCCTCCCCGCTGCTGGCCGCGCCGCTAGTTGCCCAGGGCGCACCGGTGGAAGTGACCCGCTTTTCCAAGCCTGACACCATGGCGCGGCTAGGCCATGGCGCCGTGGCCGTCGTCTCGGTGAGTGCAGGCGCTGGCGTCGATCCGCAAAGCCTGGCGGACCAGCCCTGGCTTCAGGCGGTGCAGCGTGAAGTGGCCGGCCTGGGCATGGGCGCGGCCACGCCGGGCGCTGCCGATATCGTGGCCGAAGTGGATGTGCAGCGCCAGACCCAGGTGCGCGGCGGGGGCAATGGCCCGGTCAGCGTGGGCGTGGGCGGCGGCACGGGCGGATGGAGCAGCGGCGTGGGCCTTGGCCTGGGCTTCAACATCGGCGGCGGCCCGCGCCGGGTGGATGCCACGCGCCTTCACGTGATCCTGCGTGACCGCGCCAGTGGCGAGCCGCTGTGGGAAGGGCGCGCTGAAAACAGCGAAAAGGCAGGGTCTAAGGGGGCCTCGGCCGATGTCCTGGCGCCGCGCATGGCGCGCGCGCTGTTTGCGGGCTTCCCCGGCAAGTCTGGCGACACTATCACCGTCAAATGACGCAAGAGAGCAGCCCTGTCGCCCCGATCCTGATCAATGCCGCGTTCGACGCGGGCAATATCGAAGTGCTCGCCATCGATGATGCCCGCGCCACGCTGGCGATCCGTCGCGACAACCAGTCGGACTTTGCCCAGTGGTTCTATTTCCGGGTGAGCGGGGTGGCCGGCCGCGCGCTAGACCTGGCGATTACCGGGCTCAATACCTCGGCCTATCCCGATGGCTGGCCCGGCTATTCCGCCTGCGTTTCGGAAGATCGCCAGGAATGGACGCGCGCGGCTTCGGATTTTGACCGGGGCCGCGATGGCGGCACGCTGCATATCCGTCACCAGCCCGAAGGCGACCAGGCATGGTTCGCCTATTTCGCGCCCTATTCGCTGGAACGGCACAATGATCTGGTCAGCGAGGCGGCGGCCAGCCCCGGTGTTTCGCATCGCGTGCTGGGTCTCTCGCTCGACGGGCGGGCGATCGATTGCCTGACGCTGGGCACCGGGCCACGCCAGGTGTGGCTCTATGCGCGGCAGCATCCGGGCGAAACCATGGCGGAATGGTGGATGGAAGGCGCGCTCGACATGCTGACCGATCCGGCCGATCCGCATGGCCGCGCGCTGCGCCAGGCATGCACGTTTCATATCGTGCCCAATTGCAACCCGGATGGCAGCGCGCGCGGCCATCTGCGCACCAATGCGGTGGGCGTGAACCTCAATCGCGAATGGCACGAACCCACGGCCGAGCGCGCACCCGAAGTGCTGGCAATCCGCAATGCCATGGACGCGAGCGGGGTGGATTTTGCCATCGACGTGCACGGGGACGAGGCGATCCCGGCCGTGTTCCTGGCGGGTTTCGAAGGCATACCGGGTCTGACCGAGTCGCAGCTGGGCAGCTATCGCCGCTATCGCGCGATCCTCGATCGGCGCAGCCCCGATTTCCAGGCGCGGCGGGGCTATCCCGAAGCCCGGCCGGGCAACGGCAACCTGGCCATGTCCACCAACCAGGTGGCGCAGCGTTTCGGCGCAGTGGCCATGACGCTGGAAATGCCGTTCAAAGACAACGCAGACTTGCCCGACGCGACCTATGGCTGGAGCCCCGAGCGCAGCAAGTTGCTGGCCCGCGAATGCCTTGCGGCCTTGTGGGAATGGTTGCAGCCGCCGGCGGATTGATCATCGGCCGAGCGAACCGGATCGGCTCTTTACGGGGTGTTAATCCCTTGCGGATCATGACGGGGCATGATCCGCTCCATCAGCCTTGCAACGCGGCCTTTCCTGGGCCGGCCGCTGTCATTCCGGCCCTTTGCCGAGATGCCTGCGCTGGCCCGGCAGGCGCTGGCAAGCGTGCCGGTGCTGGCCTGCGCGCTGGCGCTGATCTGCGCCGGTCGCGCACTGCCTTTCTGAGGCCCGCGTTTTTCTGAGACCCGCGCCTTTCTGAGGCCCGCGCCTTTGCGATAGCGGCCCGTCAGGCCCGCAGCCCTTGCGGGGCAAAAGCAGGCATCCCGGGTTCGCTTTGCGCCAGCAGTGCATCGAGCGTCATGGGCCGGCTGAACAGATAGCCCTGCGCATGCCCGCATCCCGCTTCCTGCAACTGGCGCTGCTGGCTGGGCGTTTCCACGCCCTCGGCCACGCAGCTCAGGCCGATGGTGTGGCAGAAGGTGATCACCGCGCGCGCGATCCGTTCGCCGCCCGGCTCGTCGAGCGCGGCAACGAAGCTGCGGTCGATCTTGATCTTGTCGAGCGGCAGGCGCTGGATATAGCCCAGGCTGGAATAGCCGGTGCCGAAATCATCGAGCGCGATACGCACGCCGATGGCGCGAAAATCCTGCAGCGCCTTGGCGGCGGCTTCGGCATTGGCCATCACGGCGGTTTCGGTCACTTCCAGCCAGATGCGGGCCGGATCTATCCCGAAGCGGGCGATTTCCTGGCGGATGAAAGCGAGGGTGGTGGCCGAGGTCAGGTCGCAGGCCGAAATGTTGAACGATACCGCCACGTGTTCGGGCAACTGCTGCGCTGCTGCCAGGCCCTTGCGGATCACCGCGCGGGTAATGCTGTGAATCGCGGTGGAGCGTTCGGCCACGGCAATGAAATCAGCGGCAGACACATCGCCCAATTGCGGGCTGGTCCAGCGGGCCAGAACCTCGACAGCGTCAAGCCGGCCACTGGCGAGTTCGACAATGGGTTGCAGCACGATGCTCAGTTCATCCTCGAGCGTGCTGGCCTGGAGCGCGCGTTCGATGGCACGATCGGCGCGTACGGCAGTTTCGAGCGCGGCGGTGAACACGCAGACCCCGCCGCCGCGAACGTGCTTGGCATGATAGAGCGCATAGTCGGCACGGTCGAACAGATCGTCGGCCGCCGTGCCTGCATCGGGGCAGCGGGCCACGCCGAGTGAGCCGCCCACGTGCAGCAGGATTTCGCCGACGTGCAGCGGCGCCTGGATCTGCTGCATCAATCGCTCGCTCATCGCGGCAAAGCCGTCGACATTGCTGTCGATGATCCCGAATTCGTCGCCGCCCAGGCGGTAGACCCGTGCCTTGGGGCCTACCGTATGGCGCAGGCGCGTGCCGATTTCAGCAAGGAGCCGATCGCCGATGTGATGGCCATAGGTATCGTTGATCGGCTTGAAGCGATCGAGATCGAGGATGGCGACAACGAACGGCGTGCCCGCACGGGCAACGGTAAGGGCATCGAGATCGGCATGGAAGCAGCGGCGGTTGGCCAGGCCCGTGAGCGCGTCGGTCATCGCCAGGCGGCGGTTGTCATCGTTGAGGCGCTGCAGTTCCTCGTGCTGGGCAGCCAGCAGCGTTCCGGCCAGGACCTGATTGCGGAAATGGGAAAAGCTGTTGAACAGCACGCGCAGGAGCACGGCCAGCACCAGCGCCACGTTGATGCCGATCGTCACGAAGATCAGCTGCTGGCGGGCAAAGCACATGATGATGAAGGGCGGCATGACCGATAGCGCCACGATCAGCGCCGCCTGGGGCAGCGCGATCAGGCAGAAGATGCACCCGATCACCGTGGTGGAGATATAGAGCCCGACGTGCGCCTGTTCGAACGGGCCACCATAGGGCATCAGCGCGAGCGACCAGGCGACATAGGCCAGCGCCACCGGGCCGGCCACGGCCGTCATCACGCGCAATTGGCGGCGCGCTTGTTCCGGGCTGGGCGGCGCGTTGCGCGCCTGGCGCAACCAGTGCGTCATGCGCACGAGCGTGATGCCGAACAGGCCGGCCGGCACGCTGATCGCCAGCACCGCCGGTGCCGTGTCGTGATGGGTGATGGCCACGGCCAGCGAATTGATCAGCAGCAGGCCATAGAGCAAGGGCACCTGCCGCCGCAGGCTGACGGCCTGGGGCACGGCCAGGGCGGGATCGTTACCGATTTCCGCGAACCATCGAAACGGACGCGATGCACGCAATTGCACTCTCCCCCGTGTTCGACCAGCGGATTTACAACTCCCTATCTGCACGCGAAAATGTGAAAAGAATCATACCGGCTCGATGTGATTTGCCGCTTGTTGCAGCAACCTGGATCAAGCGGCAGAACGCTTGAGCGTCAACGGCAGGCCGGCGGCAACGAATGTCACCTCGGCCACTTCGGCGGCAAGCCTCTGGTTCAACCGCCCTGCTTCGTCGCGGAATCGGCGCGCCAGCGCATTGTCGGGCACGATGCCCAGGCCAACCTCGTTCGCCACCAGGACCAGGGGCATCGCGCACGCTGCCACTGCCGTGGCCAGTGCATCGGCGGCATCGCCGATGTCGCGCTCGGCCAGCATCAGGTTGGATACCCACAGGGTCAGGCAATCGACCAGGATCGCGCCGTGTGTCTTGCTGGCCTGCCTGATCGCGCAGGGCAGATCGAACGGTGCCTCGATCGTGTGCCACCGGTCATCGCGGTCTTCCTGGTGGCGGGCGATGCGCGCGGCCATTTCCGCGTCGAAGGCTTGTGCCGTTGCGATGAACGCCAGCGGGCCGGCCGATTGTTCTGCCCGGTGCTGGGCATAGCGGCTCTTGCCCGATCGGGCGCCACCCAGGACGAGGAGGCTGCTCATCGGCTGGCCTGGGCCAGTGCCAGCAGGCCATCGATATCGAGATGCGCCTCCAGCCCGCCGGCAAGATCATCGAGCGCGGTCTCCACCAGCGCGGCATGGTCGAACGGATCGCTGGCCACGCCGATTCGCGCCAGGATTTCGCCGCGCAGGCCAGGCTCGCCGAGCAGCCCGTGGCAATACGTGCCCAAAACCCGCCCATCGGCGCTGATGGCGCCATCGGCACGGCCTTGGTCCAGGCGGGCAAAGGGTTTATCCGTGCCCGAGCCGGTGGTTTCGCCCATGTGCATTTCATAGCCCTCGAACGGGTGGCCCAGCGCTTGTCCCGATACGCGGCGCAGCGCCTTTTCCGGGCCGAGCCGGGTTTCCACGTCGAGCAGGCCGAGGCCGGCAATTGCGGGCACGCTGCCTTCGATGCCAAGGGGATCGGCAATGCTGCGCCCCAGCATCTGGTATCCGCCGCAGATGCCCATGATCGTGCCGCCCCGGCGATGGTGGGCCAGGATATCGATGTCCCAGCCCTGCTGGCGCAGAAATGCCATGTCGGCGATCGTGGCTTTCGATCCGGGCAGCACGATCATGGCCGCCTGGGCCGGGATCGGCATGCCCGGCGGGACCATCACCACGTCCACATCGGGTTCGCCACGCAAGGGATCGAGATCGTCAAAATTGGCGATGCGCGGCAGGATCGGGCAAGCCACCAGCCGGCGCCCCGGCACGGCGCCGGCTGCGCGGTCGAGCACGACGGCATCCTCGCTCGGCAGGCGGGAGACGGCTTCGAGCCAGGGCACGAGCCCGAACCCGCGCCAGCGCGTCAAACGCTCGATCGCGCGATAGCCTTCGTCGAACAGGGCCGGATCGCCACGGAACTTGTTGACGATGAAGCCGCGGATCATGGCTGCATCATCCGCATCCAGCACCGCGCGGGTTCCCGCCAGCGCCGCGATCACCCCGCCGCGATCGATATCGCCGATCAGCACCACCGGGACATTGGCCGCGCGGGCAAAGCCCATGTTGGCGATATCGCCCGCGCGCAGGTTGATCTCGGCCGGGGAGCCGGCGCCTTCGACAATGACGACATCGCAGCGCGCGCGCAGCCGTTCCCAGCTTTCCAGCACTTCGGGCAGCAGCGGGCGCCGCCCCTGCATGAAATTGGCCGAACCCAGCGTGCCCCGAACGCGTCCCTGGACGACCAGTTGCGAGGTGCGATCGGCCTGGGGCTTGAGCAGGACGGGGTTCATGTCGGTATGCGGCTCTTCCCGCGCGGCCAAGGCTTGCAGCGCCTGGGCCCGGCCGATTTCGCCGCCGTCGACGGTGACGGCGGCATTGTTGGACATGTTCTGCGGCTTGAACGGCAGCACTTTCAGCCCGCGGTTGGCCAGCGCCCGGCACAGGCCGGCAACCAGGATGGACTTGCCGACGTCCGATCCGGTTCCCTGCAGCATCAAAGCAGCCATGCGATTCCTCCCGTCAGCAGCCACAACAGCGCGCATGCCCGATGATAGATGCCGCGCGCCCGGCCCATGGTGGCGGCACCGGGGGCGCCGCCAGACCCGATCCAGGGCTTGTCGACCGGGATCCCGTCATAGCTCAGCGGGCCGGCCAGGCGAACGCCCAGTGCGCCGGCCATTGCCGCTTCGGGCCAGCCAGCGTTGGGAGAGGCGTGGTTGGCATGGTCGCGCCACAAGATACGCCATCCCCCGCCGCCCGCCAGGCAGAGCAGGACGGCTGCGAGCCTTGCCGGAATGAAATTGGCCGCATCGTCGGTCCGGGCAGCGACCATCCCGAAGGCGGTGAACGGCGCTTCCTTGTGTCCGATCAGGCTGTCGGCGGTGTTGATCGCCTTATAGGCCCACAAGCCCGGCAGGCCGAGGGCGACCAGCCAGAACAGCGGTGCCACGATCCCGTCGCAAAAGCTTTCGGCCAGGCTTTCGATCCCCGCGCGGGCAATCCCGGCTTCGTCCAGCCGGCTGGTATCGCGGCCCACGATCATCGCCACCGCCCGGCGGGCGCTGGCCAGGTCGCCCGTCGCCAGTGCCGCAAGAACCGGGCGGTAGTGCGCGTCAAGGCTGCGCTGGGCCAGGCCCGGCCAGGCAAGCAGCGCCAGCACGGGCCAGCCCCAGGCGCCGAGCGCGCTGCGGATCAGACTTTCGAGTGCCCAGGCCAATGCGGCGGTTCCGCCCATCACGACCAGCACGGTGAGGGCTCCCAGCCAGGTCTGCGCGGACGCGCTGCGCTTCGGCTGGTTCCAGCGCCGTGTGCACCACGCCAGCAATGCGGCAAAGGCGCCCACCGGATGGCCGGTGCGGGCATGGAGCCAGGCTGGCCAACCCAGTGCCACATCCAGAACCAGCGCCGCGAGCGGTACCCATTCAGCCATGGCGATCGGGCCCGGACAGCGCGGCATCAAGCCTGTCCAGTGCGGCATCGGTGGCGGGCAGCCCCAGGCGCAGGAGGCGCCTGTCCTGGGCGAACGGTCGCGTCAGGATGTGTCGGCGGGCCAGCTTGTCGAACAGGGCCATGGCATCGTCGGCCTGCACGAGCCGGAACAGCGGGCAATTCCCTTGCGCGCAAAGGGCGTGGCCAGCCAGCACCGTATCGAGCGCGGCGGCGGACTGCCAAAGATTGCGACGGGTGCGCGTGATCCACGCGGTATCGCGATAGGCTGCCTGGCCGATGGCGAGCGCGGCGGCGTTGACGGGCCAGGCGCCCAGCCGGCGATCAAGCGCATCGAGGACGCCGCGCGGGGCGATCACGAAACCCAGGCGCACTCCCGCAAGGCCGAAGAACTTGCCGAACGAGCGCAGCACGATCAGCCGGCGGTGCGGCGCGAGCAGGCCAATGGCGCTGGCGGCGGGGTCGCAGTCGGCAAAGGCTTCGTCCAGGATCAGCCAGCCGGCCTGCGCTTCCTGAATGGCGAGCAGGCGGGCAAGTTCGGCTTGCCCGCGCAAAATCCCGTCCGGGTTGTTGGGGTTGGCGAGGATCAGCGTGGTAGGCCCGGTACCAGGCGAGTGGTCCACCACGCCCGCGTCATCAAAGGCTTCGGCATGGGTACGGTAGGTCAGCGCGGCGTGGCGCCCGGGCAGGCCCAGTATCGGCGCGAGTGCGCGTAGCGCCGCCTCGCTTCCCGGCACCGCGCGGCACATGGCGGGATCGACACCGAAAAAGGCAGCCGCCGCGCGTTCCAGCGCGGCAAGGGCAACGCGATCGGGAAGGGCGTGCCAGTCGATCGACAAGTCCGCCGGCACGGGCCAAGGGCGAGGATTGATTCCGGTCGACAAGTCGATCCAGTCTTCGGCTCTCCCGCCATAGACGGCCATGGCGGCGGCCAGGTCTCCGCCATGATGGGTGAAAGCTGCGTTCATCGGCACAGCACCAGCGCCGCAAGGCCGATGGTTTCGGCCAGTTCTATCCCGGCGCCGTGGCTGTCGCCCGATATCCCGCCAAGCCGGGTGAAGACCCACCGACGCCACGCGACAAAGCCGATCAGCATGGCAGGAGCAACCGCGATGTCCCGGATCAGCGGCACGCCGAGCGCGACCACCCACAGGGCAAAGGCCGGCCAACTTGCGCCTGCGCGGAACAGTGTTCCCATTCCTTCGTGCAGCGGTGGCAGCGTAAGCGCCCAAGCGATCGGGCCGGTGCGGGCGAGCGCCGGGATCAGGCACAGGGCAACCATACCCGCTCCCGGCAGCGCCATTCGCAAAAGCACAAGCTTGCACAACAGTTGCAGCACAATGGCCACCACGCCAAAGCTGCCGATGTGGGGATCGGCCAGCACCGCAGACAGTCGTTCCCGGTTGCCATGCGCCGCGCCCGCGCCATCGGCCACGTCGCCCAGCCCGTCGAGATGGAGCGCACCGGTAAGCCCCACCCACGCCAGCAGGCCGCACAACGCGCCTGCCCAGGGATCGCGCTGCGCCCCGGCCCAGGCTGCAGCGGCCACACCCGCGCCGACGACCAGCCCGGCGGCGGGAAACCAGCGGATGGCTGCCGCGTAGTCGCGCGCTTCTGCCTTGCACGATGGCAGGGGCAGGCGCGTCATGAACTGAAGGGAGAGGAGCAGGGCCTTCACAGCACCTCGTCCGTTTGCAGCCCGACGATCTGGCCCGACGGCCGGTCGCCCCCCGGCCAGACGCGCAACGAAAGCAGCGCCCCGTAAGGCAGATCGATCGCCCACCCCTGCCGATGGTCAAGGCCGGTCAGAACGCACAGCGCCGCCCGCATGGCGCCGGCATGGGTGACAACCAGCGTGGCCGCGGAAAGATCGGCCAGGGCTCTGCCTACGCGCGCGGTAAGGTCGCTCCAGCGTTCGCCCCCTGGCGGCGGGCATCGATCGGGATCGTCCCAGAACCGGGCCAGCTCGTCGGCGGGAAGATCTGCCGGCGCCAGTCCGTCCCATGCACCGAAGTCCAATTCGCGCCAGCGGGCATCAAGGGTCAGCGGGCGGTTTGCCGCTGCGGCAATGGCCTGGCCGCTTTGCGCCGCACGCCGCAGATCGGACGATACGATACCGGCGATATCCAGGCCCGTCCCGCGCGCGATCAACGCGGGTGCGGCCGGTGCAATGGCCGCCACATCGCCATGCCCCAGCATCAATCCGGGCCTGATCGGCGCGCCGTGGCGCAAGAGATGGACGAGAAATCCGCTCATGGCGCCTGGGTGACTGCCGCCTCGGCAAACGTGGCCATCTGGTTGTGCGCTGCCAGCGCCGCGCGGACGAGATGAACGGCGACGGCCGCCCCCGATCCTTCGCCCAGCCGCATGGCCAGGTTGAGCAAGGGGGACAGCCCGAAGTGCTCCAGCAGCCGGCCATGCGCCCCCTCTGCCGAACAATGGGCGGCGAGGCAGTGATCGGTAAACGTGGGCTGCCATGCCACCAGCGGCGCGATCGCGGCGCAGCAGATGAACCCGTCGAGCAGGACCGGTATGCGATCGAGGCGCGCGGCCAGAATGGCGCCGGCCATGGCCGCGATCTCGCGCCCACCCAGCCGGCGCAGCGTTTCGAATGGCGTGGTGCAATCGCGCCCATGTAGGGCCAGCGCGGCCTCTACCGCCAAGGTCTTGCGAGCGACGCCGGCATCGTCCACGCCGCTGCCGCGCCCGCACCAGAGCGCGCCACCGCCGCCAAAAGCCTGGGCACACAGGGCTGCGGCCGGCGTGGTATTGCCGATCCCCATCTCGCCCACGAACAGCAACTGGGTGCCCGCGCCAACCGCGCCGGCACCGGCGTTGAGCGCGGCCAGGCATTCGGCCTCGTCCATCGCGGCATCGCTGGCGATGTCGCGCGTGGGGCGATCGAGATCGAGCGGGATGACCGCAAGCTCTGCCCCGCAGGACCGGGAAAGCGCATTGATCGCGGCACCGCCAGCCCGAAAATTGCCGACCATTTGCGCGGTCACTTCGATCGGAAAGGCGCTGACACCGCGCGCAGCCACGCCGTGGTTTCCGGCAAAGACCGCAGCGCGCACCTGGTCGAGTGCGGGACGGGCCGTGCTCTGCCATCCCGCCATGAACACGGCGATATCTTCCAGACGGCCGAGCGAGCCGGCCGGCTTGGTCAGTTCCGCCTGCCGGGTGCGGGCGGCCGTGATGGCCTGTTCGTCGGGTGCGGGCAGGGCCGCCAGTGCAGCGTCGAAAGCGGCGATATTGGCAAACCGGCTCATGCGCAGACGAACCCTTCGGGCGGTGTACGCGCGATGAAATGGCCTTTCACCCCCTGGGGCCACTGGCCATAGGGAACGACGCCTTCTTCGCTTTGCGCGTGGAGCAGCGCGTAGGTGAGGATCGCGCGGGCCGCTTCTTCGCCCGGCGTAAAATCGCCCAAGACATAGCCGATGCGACCGGGCGCGCGGATATGCACGGCGCAATGGCGCTTGCAGGCAAACAGGCACGGCATTTCGTCAACCGCGATGGCGGACAGTTCGGGGGCGGTCTCCTGCGCGGCGCGCATGGCATCGGCCAGCAAGGCGCCGCCGCGCTGGCCGTCCTCGGTTTCGCGCGCGTCGGCAGATGCGCGGCAGGTGGAGCAAACGACCACTGATGGGCCGGGGGAGACGGTCCGCAGCATCAGGAACGCTCCTCGGCATCAGCGTGGGCGCAGGGGGCTGGGCAGGCATAGATGGCAAGACGCATGATGCGGCTCCCGCAAATACGAACGGCATGGGCCTGCCGGGTATTCCGGGCGGGAGCGCACGCGCCTGGCGCCGGTGCGACGCCCACGCAAGCCTGCGCCGCCCCGCCCGGAACATCCGGCAGGTGGTGGCTGTCGTTGCGCGAGGGATGGCCCGCAGACACGGGAACCTCGGACACCCGGTGCACCCTGCCCGGATGAAGAACGACTGCGTCAGGCAGGTCTCCTGGCTCACGGGTCATCGCCGTTTCGGCCGCCTTCTCAGGACGATATCGTCCCAATGGCATAGTGGCCGATCAGCTCGCCGCTTACAGTTGCAGGGGCAGCCGGGGTTTTGCACCCCGTTCCCTTTTGATCCCGTTTCGGGGAACCTGTCGCGGCACCGCACCTATCGCTCCGCCCGCCACGCCGCAAGCGCGAAGTTCTGCAAGGGCGTGGCCGGTGATGCGCGTGAATATGCCGTGGGCCGCGGCTGTGCCGTTTCTACCAGGAGCGCGAACCCAAGCCTGCCTGCCCGGTGACGCCTATCCCGCCGATTTCGGGAAACAGTCCAGTGACAGCAAAGGTGATCCGCTGACATCAGAGCAAATCATGATTTGTCACAGCTGCGTGACAATGATCTTATCTGACTAGGCTCAGGACCTATTAAATTGCTTGCGGGGAGAGTGATCGTTTGATTCAATGGCGGCGCGAGGAGGCGTCGGCATGAGTGATCTGATCTGGCTCTCAGAGGCGCAAATGCGCCGGAT
>Ga0070669_100000232_pt1 | contig 46663 bp, 37 predicted proteins | sample KBSS53metaG_FD_64680 | JGI IMG/M metagenome (GOLD analysis project Ga0070669, IMG submission 64680) | Switchgrass rhizosphere microbial communities from Kellogg Biological Station, Michigan, USA - KBS S5-3 metaG | ecosystem: Host-associated > Plants > Roots > Rhizosphere > Soil ...
CCGCTTCCGCGAGTGATGGCGATGGAACGATCACGAAAGTGGAGTTCTACAACGGAGCGGCGATGCTGAACACGGATACCGCGTTGCCATACGCGTTTACCTGGCCATCCGTGCCTGCGGGAACTTACGGCATCCGCGCGGTCGCTTATGACGATAAGGGCGCGATCGCATCTTCCGCCACCGCAACTGTGACGGTTACCGCTCCGCCAAATCAGCCACCTGCCGTCAGCCTCACCGCACCGTCGAACGGCGCAACCTTTACAGCGCCCGCTACCGTAGCGCTTGCAGCGACCGCGAGCGACAGCGACGGAACCATCTCCAAGGTGGAGTTCTACAACGGAACCACGCTGCTGAATACGGATACTACGACGCCCTATTCGTACGGTTGGAGCAACGTCGCTGCAGGGACATACGGCGTGCGTGCGGTGGCGTATGACAGTGCCGGCGCGAGTGCAAACTCGACGACGGTAACAATCAACGTCTCAAGCAGCACCTCGAACGGATTAATCGCTTCGTATGCAGTCAATGAAGGCACTGGTTCGGTTGTCAGCGACAGTTCTGGAACCGGACCGGCCGGGACCATCACGAATGCGGCGTGGACGAACGGCCGATACGGCCAGGGGGTGTCTTTTGCTGGAAATGGTGAAGTCAACTTCGGAGACGTCGACTTAACCGGTTCGTTTACCGTAATGGGCTGGCTCCAGACGCGCAGTCTCTACAGCGGAACGTGCGGTTCTTTCGTCATGAAGATGTACGACTATGGCTTCGAGATTTGTGGCGGCCAGCTCTACGCAGAAGTGGCGGCCAACAATGCGTGGACTGGCAGGGTCGCCAAGACCCTGACGGCTTCTGATCTGAACGTCTGGAGACACGTAGCGTTGACGTATGACGGCAGTACTGTGCGCATGTATTTCGGCGGGAGCCTGGTGAACAGTGCAACCGGGGCTCATACCACGAACAATAACCCCCTTCTTTTCGGGCATTGGTTCCCCGGGGCAGGTGAATACTTCGATGGCTTGGTGGACGAAGTGCGCCTTTACAGTCGGGTATTGACCGCGGCCGAGATTCAGACAGACATGAACACTCCGATCAGCGGAACGACTGGCAACAAGGCACCGACCGTGACGCTGACTTCGCCAGCCAATGGCGCCTCCTTCACGGCGCCCACGAACATCACGTTGACTGCTTCCGCGAGCGATACCGACGGAACAATTGCCCGTGTCGAGTTTTACAACGGCACAACCCTGCTCAATTCCGACACGACCTCAGCGTACTCCTTCACATGGTCATCGGTTGCTGCTGGGACGTACTCGCTGCGAGCCGTCGCTTACGACAACAGTGGTGCGAGCGCCACCTCAACGACATCCACAGTTACTGTGGCGGGTGCTAATCAGCCTCCCACGGTGGCGCTCACTTCACCAACCAACGGCTCAATTTTCACCGCTCCGGCCACCGTCACGCTCAGCGCAAACGCAAGCGACACCGACGGAACGATCTCCAAAGTGGAGTTCTACAACGGTGCGACCCTGATCAATACCGATACGGCATCGCCTTATACGTTCGCATGGTCGAACGTGGCGGCGGGCATTTATACGGTCAAAGCGATCGCTTACGACAACAGCAATGCGAGTACGTCGTCAGCGACGAGCACTATCACGATCAACACCACGACGACGACGCCGCCGACGGGGGTCGTCTTCACGGCCTCTCCAGATCACGCGACGCTCGTGATCAACTACGAGCTGCGAATCTACGCCAGCGGGGCTAATCCAAACACAGCCACGCCGATCGCGACTTCGAATCTCGGCAAACCTACGCCGGGCGCAAATAACGACATCACGGTGAACCAGGCGACGTTCTTCAGTTCGCTCACCGTTGGCAATTACGTGGCCGCGGTCGCGGCGGTTGGCACGGGAGGATCGTCGGTCAGTACTGGGGTAACGTTCATTCGGTAAGGGGAAAAGGGTTATCCACCGGTCACCAACATCGCCCTCAAATACTCGCGGTTCATACGAGCGATGTTGGTGATCGAAATCTCCTTCGGGCAGACAGCTTCACACTCCCCTTCGTTCGAGCAGCTGCCGAATCCCTCGGCATCATGACGTTCCACCATCTTGACGACCCGAGTGTGCCGTTCGACCTGGCCCTGAGGAAGCAGCCCGAGATGGCTGATCTTCGCAGACGTGAACAGCGCCGCAGATGCGTTCTTGCAGGCCGCGACGCAGGCACCGCAGCCGATGCACGCAGCCGAATCCATCGCCTTATCGGCAACAGGCTTTGGAATCAGGATGGCGTTCGCATCCTGTGCGCCGCCGACGTTGGCCGATGTGTAGCCTCCGGCCTGAACGATTCGATCGAATGCGCTGCGATCGACAACGAGATCCTTGATGATGGGGAAGGCCTTCGCCCGCCATGGCTCGAGCGTGAGCGTATCGCCGTCGTTGAATCTCCGCATGTGGAGCTGACACACGGTTGTGCCGGGGTCCGGTCCGTGGGGAATCCCGCCAACCAGAAATCCACACGCGCCGCAGATTCCTTCGCGGCAATCTGAATCAAACGCAATCGGATCCTCACCCCTCACAATCAACGTCTCGTTGACGACGTCGAGCATTTCGAGAAACGACATATCGGGAAGGACGTCATTCGCGACGTAGTCGACCAGGCGTCCGGGCTTGTCGGGTCCGGCCTGCCGCCACACCTTCAGATTGATTCGCATGTCCGCTTTACTTGTAACTTCTTTGTGTCGGCTTGACGTATTCGAACGTCAGCAGCTCCTTGTAGAGCCGAGCCGGTTCTCCCACACCCTGGAATTCCCACGCCGCCACGTATGAGAATTGGTCGTCGTCGCGCTTGGCTTCGCCGTCAGGTGTCTGACTCTCCTCGCGAAAGTGTCCGCCGCACGACTCGGTGCGATGCAGGGCATCGAGGGCGAGAAGTTCGGCAAACTCCAGGTAATCGGCGACGCGGCCCGCGTACTCGAGATTCTTGTTGAGCATGCTGTGCGGACCAGGAACGGACACGTTCTGCCAGAATTCCTCACGCAACTCGGGGATTCGCGCCAGAGCCTTTCGCAGCCCCGCCTCATTCCTCGCCATACCCACATCGTCCCAGAGCACAGCCCCGAGCTCGCGATGCAGTTGCCGCGGCGTCTTCGCGCCTTTCACCGACAGCAGTCGCTCAATGTTGCTTCGAACGTATGTCTCTGCCTCCTTGAAGGCATCGTGATCGGTCGTCACCGCCGGGAATGACGTGCTGCCGAGGTAGTGGGCCAGCGTATATGGAATGACGAAGTATCCGTCGGCGAGCCCCTGCATCAAGGCGCTCGCACCGAGCCGGTTCGCTCCATGATCGGAAAAATTCGCTTCACCGAGGACATGCAACCCCGGAATCGTGCTCATCAGGTTGTAATCGACCCAGAGACCACCCATCGTGTAATGGATCGCCGGATAGATTCGCATCGGAACCTTGTAGGGATTCTCGTCGGTGATCTTCCGGTACATGTCGAAGAGGTTGCCGTACCGACCGCGAATGACGTCGACGCCGAGACGCTTGATTGCGTCGGCGAAATCGAGATACACAGCGAGGCCGCTATCGCCCACGCCGCGCCCTTCGTCGCAAACCGACTTGGCATTGCGCGAGGCGACATCCCGAGGCACAAGGTTGCCAAAGCTCGGATATCGCCGCTCGAGATAGTAGTCGCGCTCCGCTTCAGGAATCTGTCCGGGTGGGCGGCTGTCGGCAGGAGCTCTTGGCACCCACACGCGGCCATCGTTCCGAAGGCTCTCGCTCATCAATGTCAGTTTCGATTGATGAGTGCCGGACACCGGGATGCACGTCGGGTGGATCTGCGTGTAGCACGGATTGGCGAAGAACGCTCCGCGCTTGTGTGCGCGCCACGCGGCGGTCACGTTCGAGTTGACCGCATTGGTCGAGAGGTAATAGGCGGTGCCGTAGCCGCCGGTACACAAAAGGACGGCGTGTCCGGCGTATCGCTCGATCGCGCCGGTGACCAGGTTGCGGACGATGACCCCGCGCGCCTGGCCGTTGACCAGTACCACGTCGAGCATCTCGCGATTCGCAAGGCTCTTGACCGTTCCCTTCTCGACCTGCCGCATCATTGACTGATAGGCGCCGAGAAGGAGTTGCTGCCCGGTCTGGCCGCGCGCATAAAACGTGCGCGAGACCTGCGCCCCGCCAAACGATCGGTTGTCGAGCAATCCCCCGTATTCACGGGCAAACGGAACACCCTGCGCGACACATTGATCGATGATGTTCACGCTGAGCTGCGCCAGCCGATAGACGTTCGCTTCGCGCGACCGATAGTCTCCGCCCTTGATCGTGTCGTAGAACAGCCGATAAATGCTGTCGCCGTCGTTCTGGTAATTCTTCGCTGCGTTGATGCCGCCCTGCGCCGCGATACTGTGGGCGCGGCGGGGACTGTCCTGAATACAGAAACTCAGGACGTTGTAGCCGAGTTCGCCGAGCGACGAGGCAGCAGAGGCGCCGGCCAGTCCTGTGCCAATGATGATGACGGTGTACTTGCGACGGTTGGCGGGATTCACCAGCTTTGATTCGAAGCGGTGACGATCCCACTTTTCGGCCAGTGGTCCGTTGGGCACTCTGCTGTCGAGTGTCGCGCCGGTCAGTGCGTCAGATACACCCACACGGGTATGCACGCGAGCCCTCCGCCGATGAGTACGGCGAAGACGATGCCCCAGATCGTCAGACGCCGTGTATAGAGTGGATGATCGATGCCTAGAGATTGAAAACTGCTGGCGATTCCATGTCGCAGGTGCAGCCCAACGAGAACTGTCGCCACAAAATAGAAGGCGACCCAGGTCGGATGGCTGAAGACTTCAAATTCGGTGCGCGCGAGATCGCGAATCGAATTGTCGCTGACGGTCTGATACCACGCGCCGTACTTGAACTGTTTGACATGCACGAGCACGAACAGCGCAATCACGATTCCTGACCAGATCATCGTCGATGATGCGAGACTCTTGCGGCTGGTGTGCCCGGCGAACTTCTTCATCTTGTAACCGGCCGGCCGTGCCGCCCGGTTGGCAAAATAGTTCGTGACCGCTTTGTAGATATGAAGAAGAAAGATCGCCAGTAACCCGATTTCCACGGGGATGACGAGCGGGTTGGAAACCAACCTGTGCGAGTACTCGTTGAAAATCTCTGGCCCGGCGAAGATAAGTGCGTTCCCTATCAGGTGGAGAATCATGTAGGCAAATAGCGCGAGCCCGGTCAGACCCATAAGTAATTTGGTTCCGACCGATGAGGAAAACGCACGCCGGAAGGTGGACATCAACGCAGCTCCGAGATCCGATCGATTGTACTACGCGCGCCCTTGATCGAGTCGGTCGGCCCGGCACATGATTAGAGGATTGCGCGCACAGCGAGCGCGCTCCAGAGAGCCAGCGATCGATTCATGAAAATCCACGAGTATCAGGCGAAAGCGATTCTCGCGCGGCACGGCGTGCCGGTGCCGCAGGGAGAAGTGGTGTTTGCTGCCGCCGACGCGGACGTGGCGGCCAAACAACTTGGCGGCGGCGTCGTTGTCGTCAAAGCGCAGATTCACGCCGGCGGGCGCGGCAAAGGCGGTGGCGTCAAGGTAGTGAAGGGGCCGGAGGAGGCGGCCCGGGCAGCCGCCGACATGATCGGCATGCGCCTGGTGACCTACCAGACGGGACCTTCCGGGCAAGTCGTGCAGCGCGTGTTGGTCGAGCAAGGCGTCAAGATCAAGCGCGAGCTGTATCTCGGCATCGTGATCGATCGCTCGACGGAGAAGGCAGTGCTGATGGTGAGCCCGGACGGCGGCGTCGAGATCGAAAAGGTTGCGGAGCACACTCCCGAGCGCATCTTCAAGGAGTACATCGATCCGGGGATCGGCCTGGCCGGTTATCAAACACGAAAGCTTGCCTTCGCGCTTGGGCTCGAGGGCCCCCAGTTCCAACAGGCCGCCAAGCTCATGAACGCCGTCTACGACGCGTTCAAGAATACCGACGCATCCTTGATCGAGATCAATCCGTTGATTGTCACAGAAGAGGGCAACCTTCTGGCGCTCGACGCGAAGATGAACTTCGACGATAACGCACTCTATCGCCACGCGGACATCAAGGAATTGCGCGACGTCAGTGAAGAAGAGCCGCTCGAAGTGGAAGCGTCGAAGTTTTCGCTGAACTACATCAAGCTCGATGGCAATATCGGGTGCATGGTGAATGGCGCCGGCCTGGCCATGGCGACCATGGACATCATCAAACTGGCCGGCGGCGAGCCGGCGAACTTCCTTGACGTCGGCGGCGGCGCCAACGCCGAGCAGATCAGAAATGCGTTCCGGATTCTGATGTCCGACAAGAACGTGAAGGCTGTCTTGATCAATATCTTCGGCGGCATTTTGCGTTGCGACGTCCTGGCGGAAGGCGTCATCGCTGCGGTCAAGGATCTCGGCGTGAACGTGCCGATCGTGATTCGCATGGAAGGCACCAACGTCGAACAGGGCAAACAGATGCTGCGTGACAGCGGCCTCAATTTCACGACTGCCGACACGATGTCGGAAGCCGCCGAGCGCGTGGTCGCGCTCGCGAGATAATCATGGCCGTACTCATCGACAGAAACACTCGTCTCATCGTTCAGGGAATCACCGGCAGGGAAGGTACCTTCCACGCGAAACAGGCCGCAGCGTACGGCACCAAAGTCGTCGGCGGCGTGACCCCCGGCAAGGGGGGCACGACCCACGAAGGATGGCCGGTGTTCAACACCGTCGCTGATGCCGTGCGCGCGACGGGCGCGAATGCGACAGTCATCTTCGTTCCGCCGCCGTTTGCGGCCGATGCGATTCTCGAAGCGGTCGATGCGAACTTGCCCCTCGCTGTGTGCATCACCGAAGGGATTCCCACGCTCGACATGATGCGCGCGCTGACCGTCGTCCGCCGATCGAACACGCGGCTCATCGGACCGAATTGTCCCGGGCTCATTACCGCGGGCCAGGCGAAGGCGGGGATCATTCCCGGCCACATATGTAAAGAAGGACGCGTCGGCATCGTCTCGAAGAGCGGCACCTTGACATATGAGGCGATTCACCAGCTCACCAAGCTCGGGCTCGGACAGACGACGTGTATCGGCATCGGCGGTGATCCTCTGATTGGCACCAGCTTCATCGACGCCTTGAAGTTGTTTGCCGGTGATCCGGCGACCGAGGCGGTTGTGATGATCGGCGAGATTGGCGGCAATGCGGAGCAGGAAGCCGCCGCCTACATTTCCGCGAATTTCAAGAAGCCCGTCGTCGGCTTTATTGCGGGTCAGACGGCCCCACCCGGGCGACGGATGGGTCATGCCGGCGCCATCATTTCTGGTGGAAAGGGCACCGCGGCTGAAAAGATGGACGCCCTGTCGAAGGCAGGCGTCCACGTCGTCAAGAGCCCGGCGGACCTGGGCGCAGCGGTCAAAAGCGCCTTACGCGCATAAACGAGCGGCACGGTCTAAAGACGGTGCCCCACCAGCCTAAGCGCCAGAATTGGGGCAGTTTTGCTATAATTTGCAGATCGGTACTCTGATTATTATTGCCGCGGAAGGATCCCTGAATGGCTCCGACTGACGTCGCGGCCCATGACGGGGCCGCGCATCCGGTAAACCCCCGGATCACTAACGACTTCAGCATCCAGGTCGCGACCGTCAACGGCTCGGGCAGCCAGACGGCTAACCTCGTCCTCCTCCGTTCACTTTTTCAGATGGGCGTGCCGGTTTCCGGCAAGAACATGTTTCCGTCCAACATTGCGGGACTGCCGACCTGGTACACGATTCGAGCCAATAAAGACGGCTATGTCGCACGCAAGAAAGAGCTCGACTTCCTCGTCGCGATGAACATCGAAACCGGCAGGGAGGACGTGCTTGCGCTGCAACCGGGGGCCGCTGTCCTTTACGACGAACCGTTGAAGCTCAGCGCCGTTCGCGACGACCTGGTTTTTTATGCGGTGCCGTTCGACAAGATCGTCGCGCAGGTCTGCCACGACGCGAAGCTTCGGCGTCTGGTCAAGAACATGATTTACGACGGCGTGCTGTCCAAGCTCCTCAACATCGACCTGGCGGAGATGGAACACGCGCTGCGGCGCCAGCTTGGCAAGAAGACCAAGGCGATTGAACTCAACCTCGCGGCGCTTGAAGCGGGATTTGCGTTCGCGGAAGAGCATCTCGTCAAGCGCGATCCGTACTGGGTCGAGCGCATGAACAAGACGACGGGGATGATTCTCGTTGAAGGGAATGCCGCCGCGGCAATGGGCTGCATGATGGCGGGCGTGACCGTGATCTCGTGGTATCCGATTACCCCCTCGTCGTCCTTGCCGGAAAGCCTGATCTCCTACATGAAGAAGTACCGCGTCGAGAAGGAGACGGGGAAGGCGACGTTCGCGATCGTGCAGGCTGAAGATGAGATCGCGGCAATTGGCATGGTCATCGGCGCGGGTTGGGCCGGCGCACGTGCCATGACATCAACCTCTGGGCCAGGCATTTCACTGATGAGCGAGTTTGCCGGCCTCGCCTACTACGCCGAAGTTCCCGGAGTGATCTTCGACATCCAGCGCGTCGGCCCGTCGACAGGTCTCCCGACCCGGACGGCGCAAGGCGACATCCTCAAGGTCGCCACGCTTTCGCACGGCGACACCAAGCAGATCATGTTGATCCCGGCGTCGGTGGAGGAGTGCTACGAGATGGCAATGTCGGCGTTCGACATTGCCGAACGCTTCCAGACGCTGGTGTTCGTGATGAGCGATCTCGATCTCGGCATGAACACGTGGATGTCCAGTATGTTCACGTATCCTGAGCGACCGATCGATCGCGGCAAGTTGCTGGATGAAGCGACGGTCGCGCGGATCGGCGAGTGGGGCCGCTATCGCGACGTCGACGGCGACGGCATCCCCTATCGGACGATTCCGGGGACCGGTGGGCCAGCGTACTTCACGCGTGGGTCTGGTCATAACGAGCGAGGCCAATACAGCGAACGCCCGGACGACTACGTCAACAACATGGAACGGCTGGCGCGCAAGTTCGACAGCGCACGCGACTATGTGCCGAAGCCAATCCTGGCTGGCGACCTGGACTCTGACATTGCGATCGTCGGGTATGGAAGCAGCCACTGGGCCATTGAAGAGAGCCGCGACCAGCTGCTGCGCGAAGTCGGCGCATCAACCGCATACATGCGGCTGCGGGCGTATCCCTTCACCGAGGAACTCGAGGCCTTCATCGATCATCACCAGCGCATCTACGTCGTCGAACAGAACCGCGATGCGCAGATGTTGAGCCTGATGCGGTTAGCGCTCAGCGCGGAACGCGGAGCGAAGCTTCGAAAGGTGCTTCACTACAATGGACTCCCGATCGACGCGCGATCGATTACTGACGACATTTTGGCACAAGAGGGGATTGCTCCCCACAAGCGAGCAGCGCCGGCTGCTTTAGTCGGAGAGAATTAAGCCATGGCCGTTGCAACACCAGACCCCGCCAAGAAGATCAACCGCATCGGACTCGAGCACACGCTCTACCGCGGCGGCAAGACGACGCTGTGTGCCGGTTGCGGCCACAACGCCATCTCGGAACGCATCATTGATGCCTTTTATGAGATGGGCATCGATCCCAAGCAGGTGATCAAGCTGTCAGGGATCGGCTGTTCGAGCAAGAGTCCCGCGTACTTTCTCGGAACCTCCCACGGCTTCAATAGCGTTCACGGCCGGATGCCATCGGTTGGAACTGGTGCGGTGCTTGCCAACAGCAAGCTCATCGCCATTGGTGTGAGCGGCGACGGCGATACGGGTGCAATTGGTATCGGCCAGTTCGTGCACCTGATGCGGCGCAACGTGCCGATGATCTACATCATCGAGGACAACGGGTGCTACGGATTGACGAAAGGTCAGTTCTCGCCAACCGCTGATGTGGGCTCGAAACTGAAGACTGGCGTCGTCAACGACCTCACTCCGATTGACACGTGCGCGCTCGCCATCGAACTCGGCGCGTCTTTCGTGGCGCGCTCATTCTCGGGCGACAAGAAGCAGTTGCTCTCGATTTTGAAGGCGTCACTCAGTCATCGCGGGACTGCGCTCATCGACGTACTCTCGCCGTGCGTGACCTTCAACGATCACGAGGGATCGACCAAGAGCTACGCCTACGTGAAGGATCACGACGAGCCGGTGGGTGAGGTCAGCTTCGTGCCGTTTTTTGAGGACATCTCGATCGAGTACGATCCAGGGACGACCAAGGAAGTACAGATGCACGACGGGTCGAGGCTGTACTTGAAGAAGGTCTCCGACGACTACGATCCGACCGACAAGCGGAACGCCGTCCGCACGATTCACGAAACCGCGCAACGCGGTGAGTTCGCGACGGGAATTCTCTATGTCGAACCCGAGAAGCCAGACTTCCTGAAGCTACTCAACATTGTCGACGAACCGCTCGCGCTGCTTCCGACCGAGCGAGTACGTCCCGGTCGTGAGGTGCTGACCGAGCTCATGGACAGCCTTCGGTAAATTGGTGAGTTGGTGAATTCGTGAATTGGTGAATTGACGCCATGCGAACCACGTCGACCCTCGTGATCCTTCTTCTCCTTTCACTGGGCGCGACCGGCGTCGCCCAAGGCCGCAGGCCGCTGAGCGTCGATGACCTGTACAACCTGAAGGAAGTGCGCGATCCGCAGCGTTCGCCGGACGGCAAATGGGTCGCCTATACCGTCGCACGCGCGATTAAGGAGACAGACAAGAACGACACCGACGTCTGGATGGCGAGCTGGGACGGTCAGCAGCAGATCCAGGTAACCTCATCGGCCGAAGGCGAGTCGTCGCCGCGATGGAGTCCGGACGGCAAGTACCTCGCATTTCTCTCGTCGCGGCAGGGAGCGAAGAAGTCGCAACTCTGGCTGATGAACCGCGCCGGTGGTGAAGCGTACAAACTGACCGACATCAAAGGCGGCGTTTCCGATTACGCGTGGTCGCCTGACAGCAAGCGTTTCGTTCTCGTCGTTCAGGATCCGGATCCGAGCGATCCATCTGATCCGGACGCTGAAAAGAAGGAAGGCGAGCCGAAGACGCCCAAGCCGATCGTGATCGATCGCTATCACTTCAAGGCCGATGTGTCGGGTTATCTGCGCGGCGAGCGGACGCACCTGCAGCTGTTCGACATTGCGGCGAAGAAGGCTGAGCCGCTGACACCCGGCGCGTTCAACGAGGAGTCGCCTGCCTGGTCCCCGGACGGGACCCAGATCGCGTTCATTCGGCGGCATGGCGAAGGTGATGTCGACAAGGCTCCGAATCATGACCTCTTTGTCGTCGAGGCGCGCGCGGGTGGGAAAGAACGGCGCTTGACGACAACGACCGCCGACGAGGGCGGCCGTCTGAGCTGGAGTCCGGATGGCCGCAGCATCGCGTATCTGCTTGGCGACGAACTGAAATATTCCGCCTACGATCAGAACCGCCTGGCCGTCATCCCCGCGGCGGGCGGCCAGTCACGAACGCTGACTGACGCACTCGATCGCCCGGTTCGCTCGCCGCTGTGGACGGCGGACGGTTCGATCCTCGTTACGATCGTCGACGATCGCGCTGAGCACATCGCGAAAGTGAATTCGACCGACGGTCGTGTTGAACGGCTGATCACCGGTCAGCGTGTCGTCAACGGGTTCACCGGTGGCGCCGACGGACTGGCTGTCATCGCGTCGACTCCGAGCGAAGTTCCCGAGATTTACGCGCTTGAAGCGGGAAAGCTACGCCGTCTGTCTCACCAGAACGACGAGTGGGTCAAAGCCTTGCAGCCGTCGACGACGGAAGGCTTCAGCGCGAAGGCGAAAGACGGCACCGAAGTGCATGGGGTGATCGTCAAGCCCAATACATTTCTTCCCGGGCGTCGGTATCCCGTGTTGCTGCGCATTCATGGCGGTCCGAACGGCCAGGATTCATTCTCGTGGAACTTCGAGCGGGAGCTGTTTGCCGCCAACGGCTACGTCGTCGTGGCGGTGAATTACCGCGGCAGTAACGGACGCGGCAGCGCGTATCAGAAGGCCATCTTTGCTGACTGGGGAAACAAAGAGGTGGTCGATCTGCTGGCGGCGATGGACTACGTCCAGACGCTCGACTACGTGGACCCATCGCGACTGGGAATCGGCGGTTGGAGCTACGGTGGGATTCTCACCAACTACACGATTGCGACTGATGGTCGATTCAAGGCGGCGATCAGTGGTGCCGGAAGCTCGAACCAGATTTCGATGTACGGAACCGACATGTACATCAATCAATACGAGAACGAGCTTGGGCCACCCTGGAAAAGTCAGGACCTCTGGATCAAGCTGTCGTACCCGTTCTTCCACGCCGACCGCATTCATACACCGACGCTCTTCATGGGCGGCGAAAAGGACTTCAACGTGCCGCTCCTCGGCGGTGAGCAGATGTATCAGGCGCTCCGCAGTCTTGGCGTCGACAGCCAGCTTGTGATTTATCCGAACCAGTACCACGGCATCACGATCCCCAGCTACAAGAAGGACCGTTTGGAGCGCTACGTGGCGTGGTACGACAAGTACCTGCGAACCGCGCCGTCAACGACTCTACCGACTCGCTAATCGTTAGCCGCCTTCCGTTTCGTCGACGTTAGCCCCGATCGCGTCTTCACAACGCGCGATCGGATCATTCGGCAGCCCATCCTCATCAATGCCCGAACCGTGAGGGTTTCCCTGGTTCGGCGCGTCGGTCGGTCGATCCCCCTCGACTGCGCCGATATGGTCTTCCGAGTTGTGTGGCGGTGTGTCAGGAGCGCTCTTCATGAAGTTCCTCTAGGTCTGTGCCTATAATGGTGAGATATGCCAATGACGTTTGCCATCATCAAGCCGGACGCGGTTCGCGCGCGCGTCGCCGGGCAGATCATTCAGCGCATCGAGAGCGAGGGATTCCAGATTCGTGCCATGCGGCTCGTCAGCCTCAGCAAGCGCGAAGCGGAAGGGTTCTACGCCGTTCACCGTGAACGGCCATTTTTCTCCAGCTTGACCACGTTTATGTCGTCTGGGCCTGCAATCGTGCTCGCCCTGGAAGCGCCCGACGCGATCAAGAAATGGCGCACACTCATGGGCGCAACCGACCCTGCCAAGGCGGATGCGGGAACGCTGCGTAAGCAATTCGGAAGCTCGATTGAGAACAACGCGACACACGGCTCCGATGCGCCGGAGACGGCTGCTTTCGAGCTCGGATACTTTTTCCCCGGCGTCGAATTTGCGCGGTAATCGTGGGCAAGCTGCTCCTGATTGTGGGGCTGATCATCGCCGGCCTCGGCCTGCTCATGATGGCCGGGATACCGTTCGGCCGGTTGCCCGGCGATATCGTGATTCGCAAGGGCAGTGGCACCTTCTATTTTCCCCTCGTTACGTGCATCGTCCTGAGTATCATCCTGACGCTAGTGCTGTCGTTCTTGCGTCGGTGATCTGGCGGGGTCTAAAGACCGCGCCATCAAAGGAATTAGATGGCAATCAAGTCTGATCGGTGGATCAAGAAAATGGCCCTCGAACACGGCATGATCGAGCCGTTCGAGGATCGCCAGGTTCGTGCCGGCGTTGTCTCGTTTGGCTTGTCTTCGTACGGCTACGACATTCGCGTCGCCGATGAATTCAAGGTCTTCACCAATATCAACAACACGGTGATCGATCCGAAGAACTTCGATCCGCGATCGTTTGTCGATGTCAAAACCGACGTCTGCATCGTCCCGCCAAATTCTTTTGCGCTGGCGCGGACGATTGAATATTTCCGCATCCCACGCGATGTCCTGACGGTATGTCTCGGAAAATCCACCTACGCGCGCTGCGGGATCATCGTCAATGTGACGCCGTTCGAACCGGAGTGGGAAGGCACCGTCACGCTGGAGATCTCCAACACGACGCCGCTGCCAGCTCGAATTTACGCAAATGAAGGAATCGCGCAGGTCCTGTTCTTCCAGAGCGACGAGCCCTGCGAGATCTCGTATGCCGACAAAAAAGGCAAGTATCTGAAGCAGACCGAAGTGACGTTGCCGAAGGTCTAAGCCACGGAAAAACACGAGCCACGGAAAAACACGAGCCACGAAAAAACACGGGCCACGGAAAAACACGGATTAACACGGAGTAACACGGATCGGATCGCAAGTCCCGAACACTCAGTCATACTCATCGATAGCTATGCCACTTAGCGAGCGCGTTCCAGTCGTCGCCGGCCTGGCGTATGTCGAGAATCTGCGAACGCTTCCGCAGTCCTTTACCGTCGCCTTGTCCGCCGAGACCGGCAACCGATACTTCAGGCATGCGATCGCCGTCCTGGCCGGCCCCGGTAAGATCGGCTACGTTGCTCCTGAAGTCGCTCCGATTTATTACGAGTCGATCAAGGCCTCGACATCACCGATCACCTGCGTGGCCCGTCGCGCATCAGTGTTCGACCATGAAACGTCGGGTGTCGAGGTGCTCCTCGACATGAGCGGCGTGCCTGTTGTCCCGCCTGAGTGAGATGATCGGCCGATCCCTGGTGCACGTATCGCTCGCGGCGTTTTCGGCCGCGGCGGTTCTCAGTCAAGCGTCTGCGGAAAGGCTGCCGCGTACCGCGGAGCGCGCCTACGAGGCTGTATCCGCGCGATTCGACGAACGCGACGCCATGTCGGTCGTGTCGTTCATGGATCAATATTGGCGTGTTGCGGGCAATCCCGGTTTCAATGCCTCGATCGATCACATCCGCGATCGGCTGGTGGCCGCCGGCTACAGGGCTGATTCCAGCGCCGCGGCCGGTCGCGTACGCGTCGAGGAATTCGCGAATTCCGGACGCGGCTGGGACTATCGCGTCGGAACCGTGGAATTCGACGGGGTAGCTGAACCGCCGCTGCTTTCGCGTGAACGCGATCGGGTCTCGCTGGCGATTCATTCGTTCTCGACGCCGCCGGGCGGAATCGTTGCGCCGCTCATCGATATCGGTCGTGGCCCGCCGACTGATTACCAAGCTTTGAAGGGGGCCATTGTCCTGGGCGACGCTCCTCTTGGGCGCCTCTGGCAGGATGCTGTCAAGCGAGGCGGAGCGGCTGGTGTCATTTCAACTGAGATCGCACCCTACATCCGGCCCGCTGATTCCTCAGTGATGACGGAGGAACAGAAGGACGTGTTGCAATGGGGAACCGTCCCCTACGACGCGACTGCGAAAGCGTTTGGCTTCAAATCCTCCTGGCGCGCGGCGAACCGCATCCGCGAACGGATGAAACGAGGACCGGTTCGCGTGCGCGTGGCGGTTGAGTCCTCGTTTTACGACGGACCGAACCGCACGCTCATCGCTGAGATTCCCGGTCGATCGCGTCCCAATGAACGCATTGTCCTCGTCGGGCACGTCCAGGAGCCTGGCGCGAACGACGACGGGAGTGGCTGCGCCACGCTGTACGGAGTCGCACATGCGCTCCTGTCGGCGATCGCCGCGGGCGAATTGCCAAGGCCCGAGCGTACGTTGACGTTCATGTGGGTGGACGAAGTGCGGGGAAGCCGACAGTGGATAACGTCGCATCCGTCAGATGCACGCGGCGTTCAGTACATGTTCGCGCTGGACATGACGGGCGAGGATACGGGAAAGACTGGCGGGACATTCCTGATTGAGAAGCAGGCCGATCCCTCGGCCGTGTGGCAGCGTCCATCAGATCCGCACACCGAGTGGGGTGGCGGCGACGTCGACGAGAAGTCGCTGAAGGGAAGCCTGCTCAACGATCTTCATCTCGCTGTCTGCCTTCGCCGCGCGCGCGACGTGAAGTGGGAGGTGCGCACGAATCCGTACGAAGGGGGGAGTGACCACACCGCCTTCGCGGCGGTGGGCATCCCATCCCTTCTGAATTGGCATTTTACCGATCGCTATTACCACACGAATCAGGATCGCGTGGACAAGGTCAGCGCGGCCGAAATGAAGAACGTCGCGGTTGCAGTTGCCACGTCCGCGTGGCTTCTGGCCTCAGCGGATGATGGCGACGCGACTGTAGTGTTGAACATCATTGCCGGCGCCGCGGCTCGCCGGCTCGCTGTCGAACGTACGCAGGGAGCTGCGCTCGTTGCTCAGGCCGCGGACGCCGCTGCCGCAGGCGCTACGGAACAACGGGTTAGAGCTGCCTGGATTAAATGGTACGAAGAGGCGCTCGACAGTCTCGAGCGGCTGCCCGTCGGGGGAACAAGTGACACCCTGCGAAGCCGTATCGCGGCGGCCAGGCACGCAATCTCCTTGCAGTCAAAGCATTGACGCGCCTCCGGAAACGTTTGGTATAGCATTTGCGGTACTGTTGCGGAACCGCGATGAGCATCGTTTCCCCGACACCCGGGCTCCGCACGCGCCCTGTCACCCGCTTCGAGCCGCCGTCGCTACGTAACATTCGGCCACTGCGCGAGCTCGCCCGCCTCACGCAGTTCTTCGATCTGCTGAAGACGCTCAGCATTCATCGGGTCAAAGTCCGGTACAAGAGGTCGCGGCTGGGAATCCTCTGGGCGCTGCTCCATCCACTCTCCATGATGCTCGTGTTCGCGTTGATGTTTTCGTTCATCCGCGGCGCACCCGCCCAGGAAGTGCCGTACGCCGTGTTCGCTTATGCGGGTCTTCTTCTCTGGTCCGCCTTTTCGTCGGGTCTGTCGAGCGCGGCCACCGCGCTTACAAGCCATGCCGCACTGGTTACCAAAGTCGCGTTCCCCAGAGAGATCCTTCCGGTCACGTACGTCGTCGCCGCGTTGACCGATCTCGCGATTGCCTCGACGGCGCTCGTCGGGATGATGTTCTGGTTTCATGTGCCGCTAACTATCCTGACACTCTGGTCGGTGGTCGCCGTAGCATTGCTCGCTCTGTTTCTCGTGGCCGCCGGACTGATCGTGTCGGCGGTCCAGGTCCGTCACCGCGACGTCGGACTAGCCATGCCGGTCGTTCTGCAAATGTGGATGTTTGCGACGCCCGTTCTGTACCCGCTTTCGGCGGCGCGGCGGGGGCTACCGGCGGCGCTATACGGACTCTACATCGCGAACCCGATGGCCGGTATCGTCGACGCGTTCCGGCGGTCTGTGGTCTTACATCAACATCCCGACTCGGCAGCACTGGCTGTCAGTGCCCTCGGGATCCTCGTCCTGCTGCCTGCGTCCTACATCTATTTCAAGCACGCCGAGCGGACGATGGCGGACGTGGTATGACGCCAATTGATGTCAGAATCGACCGGCTCGGAAAGCAGTATCGACTCGGCGTGCGGCGCAACGCGGGCAGCTTCTGGGCATTGAAAGAGGTCACCTTCGATGTGCCGCGTGGCACATCGGTCGGCGTCATCGGTCGGAACGGCGCTGGCAAGAGCACGCTGCTCAAGGTCCTGGCGGGCATCACCGCGCCGACCAGCGGCAGTGTCACCATCGATGGCCGGCTCGCGGCGCTCATCGAGGTCGGCTCTGGCTTTCATCCGGAGTTGACCGGTCGCGAGAACGTCTTCCTGAGCGCCTCGATCCTTGGCATGCGACGCGATGAGATTGCGGCCAAGCTCCCCACCATCGTCGAATTCGCCGGCGTCGAACGGTTCATCGACACGCCGGTTAAGTGGTATTCCTCCGGCATGTACGTGCGTCTTGGATTTTCGATTGCAGCGCACCTCGAGCCCGACGTGCTGCTCGTCGACGAAGTTCTCGCCGTGGGCGATGCCGAGTTTCAGGTGAAGTGCCTCACCCGGATTCGCGATCTGAAGCGCCAGGGCATCACCACGATCTTCATCTCGCACGACCTGACCGCCGTCGAGCAGCTGTGTGATACGGCGGTTCTGCTCGACAAAGGTGAAGTGATGATGATCGGCGAGCCGGCCCACGTCGTCAGCGAATACCACCGGCGGATGACCACCGCGGCGACGGAGACAGCAGAGTTTGCGAGCATCGCGCGCGAGGGCGCGCTGAAAATCACGGGTCTCACTTTCGGCGGCGACCCGTCGGGATTGCAAGCGCTGTCGGCGCGCACCGGCGACCCGCTCGTCGTCTCGGTCCGCTACGCAGCGGCGCGACAGCTCGATCCCGTGGTGTTCGAGATCACGTACTACTCGAGCGACGGCAAGACGACGATTGCAACGGCACGGACCGATCAAGGTGGCGGAGTTCGCGTCTTGCCGCCGGGCGGTATCATCGAGTTTGTCTGCGATCCCTTTCTGTTGAAGCGAGGCGCGTACTACGTGGGGGTCGTGGTACGCGAGGCGGTGACGCGCCATGTCATCGACTGGTGGGACGGCGGTACGAACTTGTTCGTGGAAGCCGGAACCGAGGTCAATGGACAGTTTTACATGCCCCACACCTGGCGCGTGACTCACGCTGGCGAGACGACACCCTCCCGGCCGCGCGTGATCCCGAACGCGGAATGACTTGCTAGCGCGGACCCGGCCGTATTTCGTACAAGGAGAACCGATCGTCTTCGTACACGAGGGCCAAGCAACAGCGCTGCATCTGCGCTGTGCCAACGGCGATCGTTCGCACGCTACCGGTCTCGAATTGCCGCTTGTCGAACAGGACATGCGTAATGCCAAGCTGGGTCAAGGCGCGGACTGCCACGCGCTCTTCGCCTGCCTCCGTGCCCCACGTTGCCTCGTGCGCGACGATGGCGTCGCTGGAAATGCGAGAGCGGTCGCTGTAGAGATTGTCGCCTCCTGAAAACGACAGAACGCGGCTCGACCGCGGCAGCATCGTGTCGATGAAGCGCCACGCGCGGTACGACGGAACGACCCGCGCGAGATAGGCATCCTCTTTCTCGACGCCGACGACGACAGCGACTGGCAGTCCGCGAACGACATGGGTCAACCACCCGGACCACCCGACGCGGTCGCGTTCGTGCCATTCGATGGCAGGCGGCAGATTCATCACCAGCAGCACGACGATCACCGCGCCGACGGCCGCTCCGCCGTGTCTCAACGTGGCGTCGGCGACCTCTCCGATCCGGGCCGCGCCTTGCGCGCCGGCCACCGCGAGCAGCGGGACGACCGGCACGAGAAAGCGCAGCTGAAAGCTGCTGATCGGGGATGCCCACACTGCGATGTACGCCGCGGCGCCGGCGAGGAGAACCCAGCCTGCTGGTGCCCGCGTTCGGCGACGCCACGACGCTGCTGCGGGGACCAAAATCAAGAACAGCGGGCCGAACGTTCCGCCATAGCTGGCACCATGTATCGTGACGTGCCACGGCAATGTCGCGAGATGCGCCGCCGTCCTCGAACGCCCGAAGTGATCCTTGAAACGCCGAAGGGACCGCTCCGCATCCGGACTCCATCGCGTTTCTGGCGTCGCGCCAAACACCGAGTACATTTCGGGAAACACCGGATTACCCGAGGCCACGTACGCGCGAACGTACCACGGCGAAGCGATTGCGAGGGCGATCGCTGCGAACACGATGACCGTCCGCGCCGCGTCGCGGCTGGTCGCAATTCGGGTTTCACGGAACGCAAGAATGATCGAGGTAATCGCAAGCGCGACGAGGCCGAGGTGTTTGATACCGAGCGCCATGCCCATCACCACCGCGCCGACGACTATCCAGCGGCGGTCCTGTGACGTGTCGTACCGGACGAGCGCATACACAGCCAGCGCGAGGTACCACGCTAATGCGAGATCGACGTACGCGGTCGTGGACTCCCACAGGATGGTCGGCGCCGTCACCACTAACGCAGCGGCAACCCACGGACTGGCGCGCGGGAAAAGCTGCGTCGTCAGCAGCGACGTCGTCACTGCCACGAGCGGCAGGCAGACGAAGTGAAGCGCCTTCGCGGCGACGGGGCCGCCGAGCGCCATCGCGCCCCCATACAGCATTTCCCATGCAAGCGGGTACAGCGAGATGTAGTCCTCGATCAGATCGACAGGTCTTCCGGCGGCCAGCCATCGAACGGGCAGGTACAGGTGATACCACAGCGCGTCGTATTCGGTTTCGGGGGCGAGCACTGCGATCAATCCGCAAGCGACCGCGGCGCTCACACAGACGACGAATGCCACGTCGGCGCGCTGAGGGATAGAGAACGATCTGAGGGCCCGCATTAACGGTCGCGGCGCGGAAACGCATCCCACCGCGGCGAGCAGCATGACAATACCGCCCACCACTGGACGCCGGTAAAGCCCGACGCAGGCCAACGCGAAGAGCGCGTACGACAGCGACGTAAACCCAATCGCCAACTGAAACACGAGGGCTTCTCGCGACTCCGTGAACAGGCCGTTCAGGAACCATTTCGACAATCGTTGACCCAAGGTCCACGCTGCGAGCACGCTGCCAGCGGCCGCCGCGATCGCAAGAACGCCGCGCCCGGCCGCTTCGCGCCAGAATTGCGGAAAGCCGATCGGTCCTTCGAGGGGGAGAAAGCGGTCGTCTGGGAGCGTGAAGTAGTGCGTGACCACAACTGCAGTCCACGTCACCCAGACTGTGCAGAGTGCCGCGGATCGCATGCGCGGCGTCATCACACCACCAGGCCAGGTCGAGCGTGCGGCGGAATGGTTGGGCGGGTTGCAGACTCGTTCAGGATCTCGGCCGGCAACTCCGGCAGCGCACGTGGAATGGCGCCGGCACGAGCGGCCGCGCGCAGATACTCGTGTGCGAAGTGTCGCACGATCATCTGGCGGAGGTGAATGCCTCGGAGACGCTCGGCGCCGTCCCGTTCCGGTAACGTGCCGATCAAGTGTTCACCGTAGACAAACCGCACACTACGTGGCCGCAGTTCATCGAGCCGGTGTTCTGCTTCCGCGATACCGCGAGCAAGGTCCAGTTCGAGCTCGGGCTCCGCCGGGACTGGCGCCTTTCGGAGCATGGCAGCCAGTTCTTCCGTGCCGCCGCTCGCCTGGACTATGCCGCGCCAATACCAGTAGTCGAGCAGATCCTCCAGCAGCGCGCGCCAGCGGAATCGCAACCCGACGCGCTCGTACGCGGGCAGCAGCCATTGCGCGAAGGTCGCAAACCAGTCACCGACGCGCGGGCTTATCGCGGCAAGGTGCGCCGCCACTCTGCCGATCAGGCCCGGCGGGCTCCTTCGCGCGAGCGGCAGCGACACTCCAAGCGCCGGATGCCGCCGAAGCAGCGACACGTCGGCGACACCATCGTCTATTTTGCGCCTCAATGTCTTGCGGAGCTCGCTGGTCTCATGGTGAACGGCCGTCGCGTCGGGAACAAACCGGAGATTCATTCCGGCAGCGATCGCCCTGTACCCCAGCTCGTAATCTTCGTGGCTGCGCAGCGTTGCGTCGAATCCTCCCAGCCGCTCGAAGGCGTGCCGTTCGAGTGAGCAATGACCCGTCAGCAGGTCACTGTACAGATATCGGTGTCCCGGCCGGCGACACTCCTCGAACATCGATTCCCACCATCCGCGCAAGACCACGCCGAAAAATCCGCGCGCAGTGACCAAGGGTTCTAGATAGCCGATGGCAATCCCGTCGGTGACCTGCGCGTGGAACTCGGCGTGCGCGCGTAACACACCGGGCCGCGGCTCCACGTCGTCATCCAGAAACAGCAGGATGTCCCCGGTCGCGTGCGCAGCGCCCAGGTTGCGCGCGGCGGCGGGTCCGGATGCCGATTGTTCAAGGACTGCGCAGGGGAATGCGGTGTCCAGTTTGCGGACGGCTTCCACCGTTCCGTCCGCGCATCCGTCGGCGACGATGACGACCTCAAATCCTCCAGGCACCGGATCCAGCCGCCGAAGCGCGCGGAGCAGGCGCATCACGGGGCCGCGGCGATCATGCGTCGGAATCACGACAGAGAATCGCGGCGCGATCATCTGCAGTCAGCGTTGCGCCGCAGGCGGCGAGCAGCGAACCACGCGGCGGGTCCGTGCAGACACCCGCGGAGCTCCGCGAGTATGAATGGTGAGGTTGGCGTCGGCGGGCGGCGCAACAACCAGCGGCGCAGTTCCGGCAGATGCGCCGAACGAAACCACGCCCAAGCGAGGCGCACTACCCCCAATTCGCGACGTTCGAGCAACAGGCCGGTGAACATGGCGTACACACCGACGCCGTAGCCGTGCAGCGTATCCCGTAACTCGTCATGTGTCCGGCGATGACGATGCCGGCTCACTGCCGCCGGGTCGTAGGCGATCTGGTATCCGGCCGCCAAGATGCGTACGAACATCTCATGGTCCCCTCCCGATCGCGTCGGCGTGCCAGCATCGAGTCGCTCATCGAAGGGACCCACCAGATCGATGGTCACGCGCCGGAGGGCCATGTTCGCACCGGCGCCGACGCGCCCCACTTCCACCGGATTGTCGTGCTGTCCGTCGAAGATTCGACGGCGAAAGCCGCGTCCGAAGGGTGAGAGGTCCTCGAAGAGCTCCTGGGCGTCGGTTTCGAGTTCGATCGGCAGCGTCAATCCGGTCGCGCACAGTACGCGGGGATCGCCGAAGTTGGCGATCAACGCATCCAGCCACTCCGCCTCGGGTATGGCGTCGTCGTCGGTGAATGCGACGAGGTCGGTCGACGCCTCGCGCATCGCACGATTGCGGGCGACATTCAGACCGACTGTCGGTTCGCAGACGTAGCGAACGCCGCGAAACCGCTCCACCACTTCGCGCGTCCGGCTCGTGCGCGGCGCGTTGTCGACGACGACGATCTGGTGTCCGGCATCGATATATGGTGTGACCGCGCCGAGCGTACGCGACAGATCCTCGGGCCGCTCACGAGTGCAAATCGCTACTGTTGCGGTGAGCGCCCGTGCGCCGACAAAGTCACGCTCGTCGTAGCCGATGGTGTCGGCGAGCCAGCGATAAGAGGCGTCGACGGCACACTGATTCGCGGCTTGGATGATCGCCCCGGTGTCCAGCCGGTCGCTGAAGACGGAAACGAATTGGCGGCCGACCACGCGTCGACGCCATCGGAACACCAGCAGACATCGCGAGTAAGCTCCGAGATCGGCGATCGCGGCCAACGGTGAGCACAACTCGACATCGCGGATGGCGGTCGCCATGAGCGCGAGAGGATCAGCCGCGCATCGACTTTGCGGCAGGCTCCGACACGTCGGAGTTGAACCGGCCGCGCTCCAATGCCGCTGGCGCGTTCCCGCGAATAACGCGCGAGAGCTTGATTCTGATCTGGCGGAACATCAGAGTGGGCGTATGCCGCGCCAGGGTCCACACGGCGCTCGTGTGCCACCACCCGAGTCCACCCGTGCGCCAGTCGCGCCGCAGCCGCTGGATGATCTGCTCGCTGTAATACTGGCGCCACGAGCGGCGCGACACACGGAGATCGCTGTGGTACACGTCTGGCGCCATGGTCCGCTCGCGGCGCAGGACGCCGAGTACGGCGCGCAGCATCAACACGGGGTCGAGCGACATATTGCGGTCGTGTTGCCGATACCGAATCACTTCGCGCGGGTCAAGCGCGACTTCACCGGCGCGCGCCAGCGCGAGGTACACAGCATAGTCTGAGGCCGGCCCAAGCTCGGCGGGAAACCCGCCGATTTCGGCGATACGGTCTCTGCGGAACATCGCCGCGCCAGGCGTCCAGACAAAATTGGCGTGAAGCCATTCGCGGTAAAGCTCTTCCGTGTCGACGTCCCGATGATGCGCTGGAAGCTCTCGCCCTTGGGCATTCATCAGTTGACAGAGCCGAACGACACACGAGACTGCAGGCCGCGCCCGGAGCACCGTCACGCCGGTGGCCACCGCATCGGGCAAGAGTTCGTCGTCCGCGTCGAGAAAGATGACGAATTCTCCGGCCGCCTCAGCCAGCCCGGCGTTTCGTGCCGCCCCGAGGCCCGCATTGGGTTGCCGGATGAGCCTGACGCCGGAATGCTCAGCCACTGTAGCCGAATCATCCGTCGAACCATCATCCACGACGATGACTTCGAAGGGACGGTACTGCTGCGCTTGGGCACTATCAATCGCTTTGGCCAGATAGTGCCGGTAGTTGAAACACGGGATGACGATAGTCACCAACGACGGCACCATCGGTTTTTTCGTGATGACGTGCCGTGGCAGCGGTGTGGGCGAATCGAGACCTGCCAGAAATGAGGGACGCGCGGCCCTGTGGTTCAAAGGCGGTGCTGAAGAGAAGACACGTAGCAACAAGCTGAGCCAGCGTGCAAGGCGAATGCCTGCCGAACGGTTCTCTGAGTCGACCGCTAACCTCGCGATTACCCATTTTTGCGTGGATAGGAGGCTTACAGGCACGTACATGATTGACGACACTGGAATCGTCTGGGAACTTGTGCCCTTACAAAACCAATGTACGGAAAGGAAAGGGCGGGCATACCACGTCGCTCTGGTGGTGCACCGACAGTCGCTGGGGAGCGCGCCGGCTCGCAGCTATTCGTTCCTCGTCCGCTTGCGGCGATAGGCTGCCGCGATGCCCGCAAGGCCGCTTCCCAACAGAATGATTGACGCCGGTTCCGGAACAGGTGAGGCGGAGCCGCTGCCACCAGTGCCGAGAGCAGTCTGCAGGAAATACTGCTCGCGTCCCGCTCTTGCGCCCGAAAACGTCGTGGCAAACACCACCTTGTCGGTCGGCGCAAAGCCGGAGAGGTCGAAGCCGAGAATCGCGGCATCCGAGAAGCCATTCCCCGGATTCGTCGGTATCAGTGTCCAGCTCTTGGTCGTGCTGGAAACGATTGTGCCGTTTACCGACATCGTAAAGCGGAGCAGATCGTAGGCCCCGTTGTCGTGCCCCATAGCCTGATTCAGATCGACACCGATCGAAAAAGTATCGCCGCCAATCAGGTCTCGAAGCTGCTGAACCGTATAGGTTGGGGACTCGAGAGTGCCCGATCCCATGCGCGGCCCGATCAGCGTATACGGCAACACATCCTTGTTGTGACACGAGGGATCGCCGATAACGCACGGGCGATTGAGGATCTGCTGAAGGCTCGTCTCCGTGTTGACCGTGAGTGAGACGGGTTCCGCGGACGCGATAGCCGGGAACAGCGCCGCCGTTGCGACGAGCGCGCCAATGAACGACGGCAATCTGTACCGTATGAACATTCCTTCCTCCTCTGCTGGCCGCATGCAATGAAAGACCGCTGCCAATTTCCCCTTGTTCTCGGCGACAGCGAGATCCGCGAAATTTCTAGGGAAACCGAGCGAGGCAGAGGGGTTGCCAATTCGAGGGGCCACGATAACAGCAGAGGACCGGCAATGGCTGGGGAAAGCTGTGGCAGGAAACGGCTAAGTACGGAAAACAAATGGCTGAGGCCAGAACTCCCAGACCGATCGTATCAACGACAATCTTGCGCGCCTCGCCGATGGAAAGAAAACCCTGTTTCTGAACGTGAACGATCGACTCGCAGACAACGACGGGCGACTGTTTGACGGCATGATGAACGAGCGCGACAAGCTGCACCCGACATTAAAGGGGTATCAGGTCTGGGCCGACGCGCTCAAACCCGTCTTTACAGAATTGCTCGGTCCACCCGCTGCCACTGATCACGCACCTCCTCACACCGGCGATCCCATCGCTCTCGGGCGCGGGCGGGGCTAAAAAAGCGCACTCCGCCTTCAAGGCTGTGGAATAGTACACCTATGACTTCTCGCAATCGCTCGACGTTCGTGTTTCTTACGCTGGCGATCACCGCACTAACCAGCCTGGCCGCCACTGCCCAGCGTGCCGCCAGTACGGGCCCGCAGAACGTTCCGCTGACCGCCAAGGTCCCGGTCGATCCGCGAATCATCGTCGGAACGCTGCCGAACGGTCTTCGCTATTACCTGCGCGCCAACAAGCAGCCGCTTGGGCGTGCCGAGCTCCGGCTCGTCGTCAACGCCGGATCGATTCTCGAAGACGACGATCAGCGAGGTCTCGCACACTTCGTCGAGCACATGTGCTTCAACGGCACGCGGCACTTTCCGAAACAGGACGTGGTCGGGTTTCTGCAGTCGACCGGGATGCGATTCGGCGCGCACATCAACGCGAACACGAGTTTCGATCAGACCGTTTTCCAGTTGCGCATTCCCACAGACAATCCCACGGTCGTCGACCGCTCGCTGCTGATTCTGGAGGACTGGGCGCACGCCGTTTCGTTCGATTCCAACGAGATCGATAAGGAACGCGGTGTCATCCTCGAGGAGTGGCGAACCGGGCTTGGCGCTGGCGCGAGGCTGCTCGATATCGAGCTGCCGGTCCTGTTGAAGGATTCGCGCTATGCCGCGCGGCTTCCGATCGGGAAACCGGAAGTGATTCGATCATTTCCATACGAGCGGCTCAAGAAGTTTTATACCGATTGGTATCGTCCCGATCTCATGGCCGTGATCGCCGTCGGCGACTTCGACCCGGCGACCGTCGAGGGGTTGATTCGATCGCACTTTGGATCAATCCCAGCTACGCTCAATCCTCGACCAAGAGTCAACTACGACGTTCCCGATCAACCCGGCACGCGCTATATCGTAGCGACCGATCCTGAGATGACGTCGACGACGATCAATGTCTCGAGCATCAGGGCGGCGCCCGATCAGACAACCATCAACGCGTATCGACAGATGACCATCGAGCGGGTCTTTTCCGGGTTGTTGTCGGCCCGCCTGTCGGAAATCGCGCAGAAGCCCGACGCGCCGTTTCTCGATGCGGATACGACTCGAGGGTTGTTCGTCAACACCGCGGAGGCCACGACGCTCAGTGCCCTGGTCCCTGATGGCGGCGTCGAACGCGGTCTGGCGGCGCTGTTCACGGAAGCCGATCGTGTCGCTCGCTTTGGTTTCACGCAGACCGAACTCGATCGGTTTCGTCTGAGCTATCAACAGGCATTTGCGCAGCTTGCCGCGTCCAACGACGAGCACACGTCGGAGTCGCTGGCCGACGAGTACATTCGCAACTTCATGCAGCAGGAGCCGATTCCAGGGATTGCATACGAGAACGGCCTGGTTCAGCGCTTCCTGCCTGAGATCACCGTCTCTGATATCAACAGCCTCGCCCGGGACTGGGTCCCCGATCGCAACCGCGTCGTGGTCGTGAGCGCGCCGAAAAAAGCCGGTGTTGCCGTACCCGACGAGGCCAAGCTCGCGGCGGTGATCAAGAGCGCCATGGGCAGCAACCTCACCGCCTATGTCGACACGGTGAGCTCGCGTCCGCTGTTGGAGAACGCCCCCAAAGCGGGCACGGTAACCAGGACGACGACTAAAGCGCCCGGTGTTACCGAGTGGATGTTATCGAACGGCATCCGCGTGGTGCTCGATCCGACGACTTACAAACAGGACGAAATCCTGTTTCGAGCCTTCAGCCCCGGTGGGACGTCGCTCGCGAGCGACCAGGATTATGTCGCCGCCGAAACGGCGGATCGGATCATTGCAGAAGGAGGACTCGGTGCGCTGAGCGAGATCGATTTGGGCAAAAAGCTGGCGGGCAAAACCGCGGTTGTGCGTCCCGAGATCGAAGAGATGTTCGAAGGGTTGAGTGGCCGGACGCTGGGTCGAGATCTCGAAACGATGTTTCAGTTGATTTATCTCACATTCACGCAACCGCGGGCCGATCCTGAAGCCTTTCGCGCCGCGACCGGCCAGTTGACCGCCGCCCTGGCGAATCGGCAGGCACGGCCTGATGCAGCCTTCGAAGACGCACTCAATGCCGCCCTGACGCAGAATCACCTTCGCGCTCGTCCCTTGAGCCAGGAGCTCGTCGCACAGATGAACCTCGACAAGTCGCTGGCGTTCTATAAGGACCGGTTTGCCGACGCCAGCGACTTCACCTTCATATTTGTCGGCAGCTTCGATCTTCCAACCATCAAACCCATGGTCGAGCGATACCTCGCCAGCCTTCCAGCACTGAATCGCAAGGAGGCAGGAAAGGACGTCGGGATCAGACCGCCTGCAGGCGTGGTGGAGAAGTTGGTTAACAAGGGGACGACGCCGAAGAGTGAAGTGGGCGTCGTGTTCAGCGGACCGTTCCAGAACAATCAGAAGAATCGCATCGTCCTTCGCGCGATGGCGAATACCCTCGCCGGAAATCTGCAACGGGTTCTCCGCGAGGATCTCGGCGGCACGTATGGTGTGAGCGTCGTCCCTGAATTCACGAAACGACCGAATGAGGAGTACCGCGTCACGATCACGTTCGCCTGCGATCCGACCCGCACCGAGGATCTGGTCAAAGCACTCTTCAGCGTCGTAGACGATTTCAAGACGACCGGCCCGAGCGCCGGCCAGGCGGCCGACGCGCAGGCCGCCTTGCGGCGAGATCTGGAGACGGACAGTCGTCAGAACGGCTACGCTCTGAGCCAGTTGTCGTACGCCTATCAATACGACGAGCCGATTCCCGACGCGAGTTCGCTGCGCCAGATCTACGATCAGCTTTCGGCGCCGATGCTCAGGGATGCGGCGCGTCAGTATCTTGATACGAACCGCTACGTGAAGGTCTTGCTGTTCCCGGAGACGAAATAGCTGCGACGACGCGAATTTCACGGCGGCCGCCATGTGATCTCCTTGGACGAAAACGTTGGGTCAAAGGTCAGCCGGATCGCACCGACCTATTCGCCACGGAACGTACACTCACCGTCGTACTTGAACGTCGGGTTGCCATCGCTGTTCAGGCCGGTGCCAATTCCGTCGAGCTTGCATCGGACCTTAGGCCCGGCAATGTGGTCTGAGAGGAATACCTGGCCTGACTCTTCCGAAGTCAGGAGGTTCACCTCAAACCGGAACCGATTGTCATGAATCATGACTGGCAGGGATCCGGCAATTGTTCCTGAGTACACCTGATCTCCTGTATTGACGAGCGTGCCGTTTACGAAATCAAACACGGACGTCACGTGATACAGGACTCGGCCTCTCAAGTCACCGTAGAGTTCGACGATCTCCGTGCTCTGTTGGATCATTCCGGTCGGCGTGGGCTTCTTCCAATGAACGATGGCGTTCTTGAGATCATCGAAGCCAGTGCCGGTGACCTGCACCGTCCTGGTGTCGCGATGACTGTGCTTGGTCGGGTCAGCGACGCCACGTGCGTCCCCCGCCACACCACTGAACGCCGTCACGGTGATGAGCCCAAGACCATACAGCGCGCGTGCGTACTTCATAACCACCTCCTGTCGACCGGCTAACTGGATGATTCGGCCGTCTGTCCGGCCGCTTCAAAGCTACGCGGTCGTGTGAGGTGCGCCAAGACACCAAAGGTGGCCGCGGACCCGATGACCCACTTTGGCCAACTCCGATCACCATCGCCATCGTGCGTCTTAGAATGGCATCGTGCCCCAGGAGCCGGGAGACCGTCTCGATTCGTGGAAAGAGATTGCCGCCTATCTGCAGCGGGGGGTCCGCACCGTGCGCCGCTGGGAACGTCAGGAGGGTCTGCCGGTGCATCGTCACATGCACCATACGCTCGGCAGCGTCTACGCGTACAAGTCCGAAATCGATACCTGGCAACGGACGCTTCGCGGCCCGTCCGTGTTGCCGTCTTCCAGGGCAGGGCGCGCGAGCACGCCGGCCGAGGGTTCTCTCAAGTCGATAGCGGTCCTGCCGTTCAGCAGTTTAAGCACCGACCCCGAGAACGAGTTTTTCGCCGATGGCCTGACTGACGAAGTGACCAGCGATCTGTCGCACGTCGCTGCTCTTCGTGTCATCTCGCGGACTTCCGCAATGACGTTCAAAGGGACCACGAAAGACGTGAAGAGTATCGCGCGTGATCTCGGGGTGCGTTACGTTCTGGAAGGAAGCGTGCGGCGCGCCGGCGACCGCTTGCGAGTCACCGCCCAGTTAATCGATGCGAGTAGCGACGATCATTTGTGGAGCGACAAGTTCGAAGGCTCGGTCTCGGAGGTGTTTGCCATCCAGGAACGCATTGCGCGAGTGATCGTCGAAGCGCTGGCCGTGAGAGTCACACCGGCCGAAGACCGTCAATTGGCGCGGCACGGGATCGAAAACGTCCACGCCTACGAATGTTATCTGCGGGCCCGCCAGCAGGCGTGGCGATGGCGGAACGATGCAATCACGCACGCGATTCAGCTGCTCCACAACGGGCTCGCCCTCGTTGGCGCAAACGCGCGGCTGTATGCGGCGTTGGGGCACGCCCACCTGCAATACAGGGAAGCCGGTCTCGACCTCAGCGCACGGCCGGTCGAGGAAGCGGAAGCGTGCGTGCGCAATGTGTTCGCGCTCGAGCCAGGTTGCGCATCCGGACTGCAGTTACGCGGCTGGGTTCACTATAGCCGCGGTCTGGTCCAGGATGCGGTCGTCGATCTCAAGAGTGCGCTCGAACTCGAGCCGAACAACGCCGACACGCTCCTGCTGCTGGTCAACTGCTATCTCATCTCCGGTCGGGTGTCAGCGGCGCGGCCACTCATAGGGCGCCTTCTTGCAGTCGATCCCCTGACGCCCCTGAGTCGTTGCACGCCAGCCTTTGCCGATGTGATGGACGGCGATTTCGAACATGCGGTCGAACCATACCGCCAGATGTTTGAGATGGATCCAGGGAACCCGATGGCGCGATTGTTCTATGTCTGGATTCTCGCGCTGACCGGCGATCGCGAGTCAATCGACGACGTGCTCGAGACGTTCCCGCAGGAAGTCAGACGGACGATTTCGGCGCGATTGACTTTTTTTATCGCGCATGCCGCCAGCGGGAACGCCGCGGCCGCACATGCCGTGGTGACTCCGGATGTCGAAGCTGTGGCCCATGCCGCCGACATGTTTCCGCGCATCATCGCGCAAGGATACGCACTGGCCGGCATGCCCGAACGCGCACTCCACTGGCTCGCCATTGCCGTCGGTCGAGGTTTTATCAACTATCCATTTCTTGCGCAGCACGATCCGTGCTTCCTGAGAATGCGTGACCATCCGCGGTTCCAGGAACTCATGGCAGTCGTACACACTCGTTGGAGCGCCTTCAAGGAGTAGACGCTATTTATCGAGTTGTTCGAGCGCTGCCCTTACCATCGGCACTGGCGAATGATCGACGCCGGGGACGATGCGGAGTCGCCAGCGCAATGGCACTCCGACACTGGCGGACTGGTCAAGTGCCATGGCGAAGAATCGCAGCCCTCGAGCGAAGCGCGAACTGCCTTGTGCATTGGACGCAGGGTCGCGTTCTCTATCGGTGACGTCTTGATTGCCAAGTATCACGACGAAGTCACGGGAAAAGGCTGCTGCCAGTGCGGTGCGATCGATGGGGCCATTTGCGAGACCGAACGGAAACTTCTCTGACCAGGACGGCACAGCGTAGCGCGCGGCACTGGCGGCAACGGCTCGGCGAAAACGAGCCTCAGGGACGAAGAGCGTCAACCGATGGACGAATTGCGCGCCGCCGGAGAATCCGACGATGTCGTACTCGGCGTGAGTCAGGTCGATTTCGCGACGAACCTCGTCGAACAACCGCTCGATCGTGCTCGAAACCCAGACAGACTTTGCGAGCAGGCGTCCCTCGATGTCCACCATATTTCCGAAGACGTAGCCGTCACTCGGATAGAATTCCTCTGCAAATTGAGGAGCGAGCACGACGACGTTGTGCGTCTGAATATATGGCGCCGCGATGTCACAGGCCTGGCGAGCCGTTTGAGATTCACTCCCATGCATCACAAACACGATGCGCGTCTCAGCGGCGATCGCCCGGCTTCGGCAGAACCAAACAGTGATCGGATGATTCGTTCCGGGATCGATGAACTGGAAACTGCCGCGGCTCTCGCGTCTTATTTCGGATGCCCCGGTGTATTGGCTGGCGTCGCGCGTGCGGCCCGACGCCGATTCCAACGCGCCGAGTGCAAGCATCCCGACAATCAGTGATCGCATTCGGCATCCTTGGCGCGGCGATATTGAAGGCGCAGCATGACGATAACCCAGGTTGTTGTCTCGGGCTACTGCTGCTGATAGACGCGAATGTAGTCCACTTCGAGTTGCCGCACGAGCGTCTGACTGGTCAGAACCGAGCCCCAGTCCCGTTCCCATTGATTGTCGACCATCATGTGCAGGATCAACTGCATCGGGCCACTCTCGATCGTGCTCGCGTTGCCATTGAACTGGCCGCATTTCACGCCATCGATGTACCACGCCACATATGTCGGTTCCCAGTCCAGGCCGAATCGCACGAAGTCGGTTGAATAGTCTTTGACCTGGCAGGCGCCGTTGTTGTGCAGGCCGTTGTTGGGTGTGAAGGATGTGCTGCGGCCGCTGTAGTGATACGTCATGAAGATGGTGTCGGGATGGCCGCCGAGGATCTCGACGATGTCGATTTCGGTGTTGTAGCTGAAGCTCGGATTTGTTGGCAGCATCCAGAACGCCGTGAAGAATCCTGGTGTGCCGGGGAACTTCATGCGCGATTCGACATAGCCGTAGGTGAAAGGAAACAAATACGGCGAACCATTGTCAGCCCGCGGGCGCGCGGTCGATACCAGTCCCGCTTTGTAGGTGCATTGTCCCTGGTAACACGCGCTGCTCGCGTAGGCCGGCGCGAGCGGCTCCGCCAGCAGCTTCGCCGTGCCATTGCTCACCTGCACTTGCGACGGCAAGTACCGCTCTTTACCGGTGTTGAATGACGCCGTGCAGGCGCCGAAGTTCCAGTCGAAGCAGGGCGTGAGTTTGGTCAGGTCAAGCGTGGTCCCGCTGAACTCCTCGGAGTACACCATTCTCCATTGTTTGCCGCCGACGACCGGTGCTGGTGGCGCTGGGAAGCAATTCGGAGGCGTGCCAACTTCATCACCGCGGCAACTCACTAGATCGTTAATGATTCGGACATTTGTCGGTGGGCGCGGAATCCCTACCTGCGCAAACATCGCGAAGACAACCAGCCAGCGAAGATTCGCCATGAGGCCTACGCCGCAAGATAAGCGCCATTTGGAACCTCCGAGTTTTCGCCTGAATCCGAACGACGGCCGCGGTTAGAGAGTGAAAAAAGTTCCGCAGCCGTCTCATAGCTGTATGAAGGACACGGCATCTGTAATTAATCAGCGATGGGGTGCCGCCGCGCCAGCAGCGAGACCAGTACACCCAATCCAAGGATGGCGACGACGAGGGCGAGCAGGTAGAGATTGAAGTTGTCGCCGAAGGTCTCCTCGAGCCATGAGTGCGCGAGCATCTTGATCCCGACTGTAAGGAGCACGGCGGCAAGCGCATGCTTCAAATAGGGCAGCGCGTGGAGCGCCCCGGCGAGCGCGAAGTACAGCGATCGCAACCCGAGGATCGCGAAGACGTTGCTCGTAAACACAAGAAACGGATCCGCGGTAATCGCGAAGATCGCCGGAATTGAGTCGACCGCAAAAATCAGATCGGTCGTCTCGACCATCACCAGCGCCGGGGCAAGCGGCGTGACAACCCAGCGGCTCGCGGATGGATCTGGCGGGTCACGCCGGACGACGAAATGTTCGCCGTGAAACTCTGTCGTGACTGGTAACAGGCGCCGCATCATGCGCACCAGGAGCTTCCGTTCTGGATCCACCGGCTTGTCGCCCATGAAGAACATCCTGCCCGCGGTAGCGATAAGCACGACACCAAAGGCCATCAGCGTCCACGAAAAGCGCGACACCATTTGTGCGCCGATCGCGATCATGATGCCGCGCATCGCGAGCGCGCCGAGAATGCCCCAGAACAACACGCGATGCTGGAATATGCGGGGAATCGCGAAGTAGTTGAAGAGCATTGCAATCACGAAGACGTTGTCGGCGCTGAGTGACAGCTCGACGAGATAGCCGGTCACGAACTTCAAGGTCGCCGACCGTGCATCGTTGACCCGGCCCTCCGGCCATAGCGCGCTGCGTTCGACGGGATCTGGCGTCAGACCCATGCCGAACCAATGGCGGTCATACCCGACGTAGATGACCGCCGCGAATGCCAACGCGGTCGTGAGCCAAATCAGTGTCCATCCCAACGCCTCGCGCACCGAAATGATGCGTGCACGGCGATGGAACACTCCGAGATCGAGGGCGAGCAGAACGAGAATGAAGCTGAGGAAGGTAATCCACAGGACCACCACACACCTCCATCGGTGTGGCAGTCTCGCTGGATGCGTTGATTGCGTCGGTTGCAGCCGGGAACTCGATCGAGCTCCGTGTTGACGACTGGACCACCCGCTGGGTGCGGGCCGCTACTCCCTACCTATTGGCAGCGTACCGTTGTGACGAGAGTGTGTCAACGCTGCCATCAGATGTTCCCGGTCGAGAACACAGACCAGCTCGCAGGCGTGTGGGAGTCGCAGCTCGGTCACTTCGTGCCGGCTGCAGGGACGTTGATCGCGAAGACGAATCGTTGCCCGTCGCGGCTGACGTTCCCCAGGTTGCCGCCAAGCGGCCCGGGAAGTTTGAAGAGTACCTTTGGCACGGCGGCCGTGAACGTCGGCGACGTGTTGACGTCAACCGACATCACGAGGAGATCGTTGGAGTCCAGGTTCTGACCGCGGAAGAAGATTTCTTTTCCGTCTCCGCGCCAATGGAGCATGGCCTGCACGCCATCCTTCGATACGCGCCATTTCCCTTCGCCCGGTAGTCCCTTCGCGGCATCGAACGGACGAACGTAGATTTCGCCTCGCTCGGGCTGGGCCTCATCGGATCGGAACGCCATGAAACGGCCGTCGGGGGAGAGGCGGCCGATGCCGTCGGTAAACTCCTCCCGTAAGAATTCGATCTCTTTGCGTGTCGCAGGATCGCCCGTCAGCGGGACAACCAGGATTATGCCCCCCGAGTCGCAGACGAGGAACTTTCCATCTGGAGAAATGTCACTGAGACCGACGAACGCACCGGCCGTGTACTTGAACACCAGCTCCTCAGTGCCCGTTCCATCAGACAGCCGGCGGTAGACAGGAAAGTCGCCGTTACGGAACGACGCGTAGTAGATGTACTTTCCGTCTGGCGACCACAGCGGATTGACTTTGGGAAACGTGTCGTTGGTCAGCCGGGTCTGTTTGTTGGTGGCGAGGTCGATGATCCAGAGATCCGCCTGTCCGGCCTGCAGATCGTTCTTGGAGACGAGGAGACGGGCGCCGTCGGGAGAGAAGGACGGTCCGGAATACAGCCCCGGATCGCCGATTTTCTGCACCGGCTCTCCCTGCCGGTTGAAGATGGTGATCTGCTGCAGTTGCGGCCCGCGCGGCGGCGGCAGCGCAAGGAACCGTTCGCCATCGGCACTCACGTACGCCAGACGATCCGGCACCTTCGCTTCCTGGCGAAACAGCACTCTCGGTTTCGTCGACGAAAACGTTGGCGACGTGCTCACGTCGGCGACCATCACGGCCTGATCGCGCGCAAGGTAGTAGAGTTCCTTGCCGTCGCGCCGCCAGAACCCGCCGCTGAAACTGCCTTCGGATATCTGCCACGGCCCGCCGGTCGCCGCGGGATCAACTGGGCGGACAAAGACCTCCGCCTTGTTCGCTTTGTCGATCATCACGTAGGACACGAAGCGGCCGTCGGGCGAGAACTTCGGGTTGAACACGCGCAGGTCGGTTTTAAAAATCTCCGTGGCCTTGCGTTCTCCGCTACCCTCGAGCGGCAGCGTGTATAACGTGCCTCCAGAGAGATCGGAAATCGCGAAGGTCAGGAATCGACCGTCAGACGACCAGTCAGTGAGATTCATGAACGCGCCGGGATGCTTGTAGAGAACCTCCTCGGCTCCCTCACCGGTCGCCGGCCGCACATAGATCGCTTCCTGCCCTTTGCGGATTGTGACATACGCGATCCGCTTGCCATCGGGCGACCACACCGGCGCCATCACGAATTCGGTCCTCGCACTCGTCGTCAGTCGGGTGCTGGCGCCCGTGCCGACGTCCATGATGAAGAGGTCAGCGGTCTCGTTCGGCAGATCGTTCTTCACGATCGCAATGCGCGAACCATCGGGCGACAGTACGGTTTCTCCGTACAACGCCCGCTCGCCGACACTGCCCGTTCGTTTGCCGGTCCGATCGTAGAACACGATCGTCGTTGCGTTGTTCTCGAACGCCTGGGCGTTGCGCTTGGCCCTGGCTTCCGCCGCGGCCTTGTCCTTCGCTTCTGCCGAGAGTTCCTGGCCGAACGTGCGACCGGGGAGACAGACGAAACCGAGCGCGACGGCCACAAACACAATGGCCGCCCGAATGGCAGTCTTCATAACACCCTCTCTTGCGGTGGATCAGTTCAGCAGTTTTGCGGACACGCAGAGACCACGCGACCGTTGGGCAGCGTGATCGTTCGGATCAGTCCCGACAGGGATTTGTCGCGCGCGCGACTGAGTTCGAGCGTCAGCGGCTTTCCCATGCTGTTCTCGAAATCGGCCTTGCCGATATCGCGAATACGGAACCAGCTCGGAGATGGTCCTTCGCCCAGCCAGTTCACCAGCGCACCCTTCTCGTTCTTCACATCGATCGTCAAGTAGGTGTGTGGGTTTCGCCAATCGAGTTTCGACAAGTTGCCGGTCAACGTGACGCGATCGTTGAAGTCGAACAACGCGGTCATGTTGTGGTGCGCTGAGGCCAGGTTCCCGGACAGCAGGACGACCGCAAACGCCACGGAAAAAAGAATGCGGCGAATCATAGGGAACTCTCCTTGGTCGGAAGCTCAGACGGTACACCTTTCACTAAACAAATGCAATTGCGCGCCCCGCCCAGCCCACGCTGAACCAGAGCGTCAGCGACAGGACGGCAATAGCAACATTGATCGGTCGCCGGCGGATAGCGGGATCCGACGTGAAGAATCTTCGGAGCACGACGAATTGACACGCCACCGCCAGCGCCAGCGCCGCCATCTTGAAGAGGAAAGCCGCGTTGGCCAGATACTTCGGCGGGTTGCCAATAAACATCAGCGTCCCTGAGCCGACGACGAGTGTGAGCGCGCCGATGGCCCATGGTCTGAGTTGTCGTTCAACCGCCGGTAGTGACCAGTCCATCATGCTGACTGCGGCGAGCCGCAGGTTGAGCACAAGCATTGCGGCCAGGAGCATCGTCAGCGCCACGAGATGGACGGACTGAACCGCAGGCATTCCGTAACTGCTATCCCGGATGTAGACGATCGTTGCCGTGTGCGAACACCAATCCAGGAAGGAACGGATCGACGACGTCATGACGGCCTTTCTCTCAAAACTGATATGCCATCGTGCGGCCGCAGATGATCACACCGATCCAGCCGACCAGCGACACGGCGCCACACATCCGCGCCCCCAGGGGCGCGCCGCCGCGCGCATCCCACTGCGGCATCTTTGGATAGAGGACGAGCTGATAGACGGCGGCATTTATGGCGAGGATCACCAGCAACAGCAGTTTCGTGCGGAAGAACCCGTTTCCATAGGCCTTCGACGCCTGGGTCATGAACAAGATGCCGCCGGTAACGAACATGATGGCAAAGCCGTACTTCGACCAGCGCACGACATCGGCCATCATTCTCGCCGCCGGCCCGGTTTCAAACGCGAGACCGAGGAGGCGGAAGTCGAACATCAGGATCATCCCGACCGACAGGGGAAGCGCAAGAATGTGGCTGCCTTCGATCAGCGGAAACAACCACACGGACTCGCTGACGGCAGTGGCTAACGATGTGTGCTCGAGCCATTGGCACCAGCCAAGCAGCGACATCGATCACTCCTCTCCGAACTCGTTGGGTGGTGGTGACTGTACACGGATAGGAAGGATCCCGCAACGCATCGAAGCCGGCCAACGTGGGATAGGATAGGCATTTTTAGAAGGGGCTGCTATGCGCAGGTGCCTCCCGATGGTTGTTGCCAGCCTTTTCCTCGTCTCTGCGTGTCAGGACAGGGGAGTGTCGAAAGCGCAGCCGGCGGCCGCGCCTGAGTACCGCCTCGACGCAACCATCAAAGACATCATGGACTCGTTCGTCGATCCCAGCGCCGATTACATCTGGGACGCGGTCTCAACGACGGTGACGGCGAAGGGTGCCGTCGAGAGATATCCTCAAACCGACGACGAGTGGAAGGAACTGCGCCGGCGGGCGATCCAGATCATGGAGGGCGCCAACCTCTTGCTCATTCCCGGACGCCGGGTCGCCAAGGCTGGTCAAGCATCCGATCCACGGATCGAATTGCCCCCGGATCGAATCGAAGCGATGATCAATCACGATCGCGAGAACTTCACAAAACTGGCGCACGACCTGTACGACAGCATGATCCCTGTGCTGCAGGCGATTGAAGCGAAGGATAAGCACAAGCTTCTGGATGCCGGCGACGGCATCGACAGGGCGTGCGAGAACTGCCACATGAAGTACTGGTATCCGCCGCGATAACCACTCACCGACTGCGGATCGATCACCTCGCCGTGCGCAGCGCACGGCAAGGTGATCACCACGAACGAAGGCAGAAGGCTATCCCTTACTGCGCCGCGCGCACCGATTGCACGAGGACGTTATCGACCGAAACGCCGCAGGTGTGGCCCGCCCGCACGTCCGCGCAGGTGCCGACCGAGTCCTGCGCGTACTCGAAACGGAGCTGGAGACGCCGTGCCGTCGTTCCCGGCAGTCGTGCATGCACGTGCTTCACCCCACCGGATTCGCCCGCCCACACCGACATGTCTTCGAAGTAACTCGGATCTGAATTTCGCGGGAAGTGCTTCGGGTAATGGAGCAGACTGCCGGTCGTGAAGTCCTCCGCGAATGCCTCGAGCAAGTAGCTGAAGAGCGGGGCCGGCGCTGGAACGACATCGGTGATACGGAGGAAGAAACCGTCGTACGCCTGCACGTTGAAAACCGGCTCGTCCTCTGTGTCGGTACAGATGTCCATATCGATCGTGACCCATTGCGCATCGCTCGGCACGTTGAACGCCGGACCGATCAAACGTTCCCAACGCGCCGGCGACCCTCCCGAGGGGCCGTCGTTGGCGTTGGTATGAAAAGCGTAACGTCCGGTCTGGCCGCAGAAGCCCGCGGAGGACAGGACCCACGGCACAGTATTGGCCCCCGCTCCATGCGCGGCGCTCCATCCCGGGGCGCTGGCTGAGAAGTCCTCGGCAAGAAGCGTCGTTGGCACCGGCGTTCCGGTGCGCAGAGTGTGTTTCAACACAATAGTGCCGTGCTCCGCACTGTCTACGGTGAGGATCAACTCCACGTCGGAGCCGGCGACGAAGGTGTTCCCGAACGCGAGGACGAATGGCTGCCGGTTGCTGGTCACGCCGCCAGGATCGACGTTCGGGAAATCACCGTCTGGCTGCACGACCGCGACACCGGGTGTCGTCGTCGAGAGCGTCGAGTGAATGCCGCGCACCTTGGTCGCATAGAGCGGATTGATGACGTAGTTGCGGAGTGCGATCGTCAGCGCGGCGGTCTCGCCGCGGTCAATGAAGCCGTTCTGGCCACTGTCGGAGGCCGACACGGCTTCGAGACGCAGCGACGCCGCCTTCACCTTGTGCCGATCCTGTGGGACGCGCCGGAAGAAAATATCGGGAACCGTAAAGTTGCCGCTGCCGGCCGGATCGGCCAGGCCTCCCGGCGGGGGATACGTGTAGGAAAACGCCGCCAGAAATGCACCGTCCTGCGCGACCGACATGTTGTAGTCGCCAAGGTTCGGCTGACTCGTCCCGTTACCCCACCCGGCGTTGAATGGGCGATCCGAAACCGGCATCGGCTGCTCCCACGTCACGCCGCCATCGTCGGACCACGTCCAGACAATTTCAGTCCGATCGCCCGACTGCGCGACGCTCTGGTCGTACCACGCGATTGAAACTCGTCCCGTATCGCGGTCGACGGCCATCGTGGGAAACCACTGCGCGCGGTCTAAACCTGGATCGACGTTGAGGCGCTGCGGCTCGCTGAATGTCGTTCCGCCGTCCCGACTCACCTGGAGCGCGATGTCCGCTCCATCATCCAGGTCGTTGTCAGCGTACGCGACGTAAATGGTTCCTCGATACGGGCCGTTTGATGTGTCGACTGCGATGGTTGGGAATTCGTGGACGCGATCGTTGCCGAGCACCTGGTCCATCACTTTGAACGGCGCGGGGGCCAGGCCGCGCGCCACTTCCCAGGTGACGCCATTGTCGAGCGACCGGGTGTAGCTTATCTGCCGGAACGGGAAGGATTGGCCGCGATCGCTCCAGACCAGATGTACTTCATCCGATCCGGCAGCGAAACGGGGCATCAGCGACTGGCCGCGGTTTCCCACGACCTTTCCTGCCGTCCAGGTCGGTGGTGTCGCCGTGGCCGCGTCGTCTGAATAGGCAACCATGTTCTGTGGGCTGCCGCCGGAGTTCGCGATTGTCGTGAAATTCGACCAGCCAATGATCACTCGTCCGGTCTCGGGATCGACATCGATGAATTCCTTGTCGGCCGAGTCGCGCGGCGTATTCGTCGCGTTCACCTGGCCGTTTGGATTCGTCGCGGCGGTGATGTCGAATGGTCCCTCCCACGTGTGCCCGCAGTCGGTCGAGCGATGGAGGCTCATGGTCTGTACGGTACGGCCTGGCACTGGCGTCGACGAGAACTTCTTCACCATGATCGAGCTGTAGATGAAGGTGCAGGCTCCGAGGTACTTGATGTCGGGATCGCCGAACACCTGTGGCAATCGCGTCGTGCCGACGAGATCGTTTCCAGGGGTTGGAAGCTGACCTCCGTCGTGGAATGTCGCGCCACCGTCGTCTGACCACATGAAACCGGAGAGACTGACCGTCGCGAGGGCGAATCCGCGGAAGTCGTTGAAACCGACGACGACGTGTTGACCGGTTGAATCGACCGCGATCGCCATTTCGGACTGCGTGTTCGCGACCGGTGTCTCCTCGCTGCACACCGCGGCAGCGCAGGGATCAAACTGCGCGTCACCGAGATCGGAAATCGCGGCGCGCGCGCGCTCCGCCAGCGCGCCCATCGTAGAAAGTCTGGGCGCGTCATCGACGGCCTTGTCCTTTTTCGCCGAGCCGGCGGTCGACATCAGGACAGCGCACACCGCAATCAGAACTATCGCTCTGCGCTTCATAACGTGTTCTCCAGTTGTGACAGGGCACGGGTCGTCCGCGAGAGACCGGTATTATGCCGATTTGATCAGACGGCGAAACAAGAATCTTGGCGGGATCGGCAGAATGCGGAAGGAGAGTACACGCCGGGGCCGACGCACCGGCGTGCCGTCATATCGCGGGTTACCTATTTGCGCCCGGCCGCTGGCGTTGACGACGCCGACGATCCACTGCCTCGCGCGCCACGCGTCGGAGTATTCCAGAAGATGAAGCCGCCGCGAATGGTCGCGGCCATGATGTCGATCGCGCCATCCTTGTTGAGGTCGGCCACCTCGATCATCGAGCCCACACCCGACCGGTTGTGAATCAACTCCGGCACGAATCGCGCGCCGCCGGTCGCTTTGGGATCGCGGATCGTCTTGAACCAGTAGAGAACAGCCGCCCCCTGGGCATCGGGATCGCTGTAGCTGTCGAGATGTGCCCACGCTCGTTTGCCGGTGATGATGTCCTTCACGCCATCGCCGTCAATATCCGCCATCGTCAACGCGTGCAACTCGCTGAACGTCACATCTCCAGGGTTGCTTGCGGCGAAGTCTCCCATGATCTGGTGTTCGATGAAGGAGACAGCTCCACCGCCATCGCGCTTTTGCTCGTACCACGCGAGGCCAAAGCCGTGCGCGGCAAGCGAGGTGACGACGTCGGGCAGTTTGTCGCCATTGACATCGTAGATTTCCATGTTTGCGCCGGCGTTACCATTGCGGCCGAACGCGCCCTGGTGAAACGTCCACGGGGTGACCGTCGCGCCGCCCGCGGGCTGCTCCCACCATCCATGCGGTGCGATCAAATCGACTCGGCCGTCGCCGTTGATGTCGCCGGCACCGATGCCGTGAATGCTGCCGCCCCACGGGCCCGCTTCGGAGACGGCGTAGCTCTTCCAGGGGCCCGTCGGATTCGCGGGATCGGACGTCGCCCACTGAACCTTATTACTGCCGGAGAAGATGGCGTCGACCTTACCGTCGTTGTTCACGTCCTTGAAGGTGATCGATTCGGATATGACTTCCGGAAAAACCGTGTAGCGGGTCCAGCGGCGCGATTCACCACGCGGGTTCACGTAGAGCGCCGGCGCGCGTGACTCGGCCACCAGGATGTCGTCCCACCCGTCGCCGGTGAAGTCGCCGGCATAGTTCACCATCGCCGGGCCGTATTCTTTCGCCGGATTGAACGCCTGGCCGAGATACAGCTCGCGCGAGTCGGTGAACGTCGGCCCTAGGTAGTAGCGGTTGGCGATTGTGACGTCGAGGACGCCATCGTGATTGAAGTCGCCCGCCGCGGCGGACCAACCGTAGTAGAAATCCTCAAAACGCTGGGCGCGAAAACGAGAAGAGGTCTTCTCGGTGGGCGTCACGCGACGTTGCAGATCCTTGAGCCCGAGATTCTTGAAGCGCACTTCACCCGTTCCGCCGACGTAAAGCGCTATCGGTCCGAACGTGCCCGTGTCCTGATCGATTGCGAGTCCGCCACCGGCGGGCGCATTCACGCTCGCGCGAAAGACGTTGGCGTCGACCAGCACTTCGAACGTATTCCAGTCGTCGGGTTTGAACGCCGTCGAGCCGCGGCCGGGAAACATCGACACGAAAGTGGAAGCCGGACCCGCGCCGCGCCCGCCGCCGCGCCCACCACCTCCACCTCCTGCTCCTCCGGCACTCTGCGGGGGAGGTGGCGGCTGAATTCGGAGCATGGCGCCGCCGGGGCGCGTCAGCGGTTCGCGCGCGGCGATGCGCCCTTGTGGGTCGATAGCCACCGCGGCAGTCTCGGATTGTCCTCCCGCCAGGGACTTGTAAATACCTTTGATGCCTGCCGACGTCTTTTCGCTCCGCACCATGACGCCCACGTTACAGGCGCCGGCGCACCGGTACGACCCGGCGACCTGCACGTCCTGGTAACCCGGATTGATGACGAGCCAGCCGCCATCAGGGCTCTTCGGCGTGCCGACGATCTCACCGTTTTCCGCACGCCACGTCGCCTCGCCAATCTGTTCTGTCCCGGTCAGCGCGGATCCTTTGAAGGTCCAATCCGGGGCGAACGTGGCGGGGCGCGCCGGCCCTGGTGTTTGCGCCGTCGGGGCGACGGACAACGCGACGGCGACGAGCGAGATCGTGACGCCAAGAATGAGTCGTTGAAACATTGATGTCCTCACATGTGATTCCCGAGCCAGACTGATTCGGCGAGTCGACCAGGGTATTGATCGCCGTTGGCAGGTGCATACTACAGTACGCGCGAAGGAGGCGGGATGCTGCACGATCGTGGTCGCGCCAGCGTGTGGTCGGTGCTCGCTATCATCATTGCTGTGGGGGCGCTCCCCGCCGGCTCCGGTCAGGCGCAGCAGACGCCGTCGCGGCCGAACATCGTCGTCTTTCTTACCGACGATCAAGGCTACGCAGATCTGTCGTCCTACGGCCATCCCACGATCAACACGCCGAATATCGATCGGATGGCGCGCGAGGGCATCCGACTGACGTCGTTCTACGCCGCGCCGTCGTGTACTCCGTCGCGAGCCCAGTTGATGACCGGTCGCTACTCCGTCCGGTCCGGCGAACTTCAGCCAACGGGTCCCGGTTCGCCTGTCGGCTTGCCTCAGCAAGAGATCACCCTTGCGGAGGCGTTGAAGCCGCGGGGCTATCGGACAGGGATGCTCGGCAAGTGGCACCTTGGCGATTTTGCGAGCCGGCCGGAATTCAATCCCACGTCGCACGGATTCGATTACTTTCTCGGGCTGCCGTATTCGCACGATTATCGGCTGCCCTTCGTGCAGGATTCACCTCCGGTTCCGCTGTATCGTGGCCGCCAAGAGATCGAGCGGCCTGTCGATGCCTCGACCCTGACGCAGCGTTACACGCAGGAGGCTGTTCGTTTCATCCGTGAGTCGAGCGGCGGGCCCTTCTTCCTCTACATCGCCTACAACATGCCGCACCTTCCGGTGGGCGTGCCGGCGAGCTTTCAGGGACGCTCGCGTGCCGGGCGGTACGGCGACGCCATCGAAGAAATCGACTGGAGTGTCGGCGAGGTTCTCGATGCGCTCAAGGCGGCCAACGTGGATCGAAACACGGTCACTGTCTTTTTCAGCGACAACGGCCCTTGGGCGAACGCGACGGCGCGAAGTTTTCAGGAGACTCAAACGTTGTGGGACGTCGGCTGGGCGGGGTTGCTGCGAGGCACCAAAGGCACGACCTGGGAGGGAGGCGTACGCGTTCCGGGAATCGTGCGCTGGCCGGACGGTATTCCGGCGGCGCGCGTGTCGGCCGACATGGCGTCCGAACTGGATCTTTTCCCGACACTCGTGCGGCTGGCTGGTGGAAAGGTCCCCGACGATCGCCCGATCGATGGGTTCGATCTCATGCCGCTACTGCGCGGCCAGGGTCCGTCACCGCGGCACGAGTTGTTCTACTTGCAGGGTGCGGTTCCGGAGGCGGTGCGCCAGGACGGGTGGAAACTGCGTCTCGTCGCGCCGGAAGGGCGCGGCGGCGCGACCGGATCAGTCGCTGTCCCCGAGCTGTACGATCTCGACCGCGACCCTGGCGAACGCCTCGATGTCGCACAGCAACACCCAGAGGTTGTCGCACGCCTGCGCGCGCGTCTCGAATCCTTCCAGGCGTCGATCCGCTGACGTCTAATGCCCTGATCCGCGCCTGCCCGGGCCATAAATGACCTGCCCAGCGAGCGCTCCGGTGTGCTGCTCGTTGTCAACCGTCACGACGCCGTTGACGATGACGTATTTGATTCCGACGGGAAACTGGTGCGGCTGTTCGAACGTCGCGCGATCGAGGACGCGATCCGGATCAAAGATCGTGACATCCGCAGCGAGCCCCTCTTTCAAACGTCCTCGATCGGTGATGCCAAGCTTGTCGGCATTCATGCTCGTCATCTTCTTCACGGCTTCTGTCAATGTGATCACCTTCAGCTCACGCACGTAACGCCCGAGCACTCGAGGAAATGTCCCGTAGTAGCGCGGATGCGGATGCGTTCGACCGGTCGGGCCATCCGGGCTGACCGCGCTTCCGTCCGAACCGATCGACGTCCACGGCTGTTTCAGGATCAGCTGCATGTCCGGTTCCGAGTGATGAAAGAACACGGTCGGCACGCTGCCGCCTTCCTCTAACAGCACGTCGAAAAGCACGTCGGCAGGATGCCCGCCGCGCGCGACAATCAAGTCACTCATGCGCTTGCCCTGGAACGGCTTGTTACGCTCGGCCTTCAGCGAGACGAGGATCATTCCCGCCCAGCCGTCGCCAGTCGCGAGGTAGTGGTTGTACCAGTTTGGCAGGCCGTTCATCACCTCCTCACGCATCCGTTTCCGCGCTGCCGGGTCCTTCAGCCGTTCGAGCAACTTCTCGCGGCCGCCATCGTGCGCCCACGGTGGCACGATCGAGGACAGATTGTTCTGGCCGGCGGTGTACGGGTAGACGTTGGCGCGAATGTCGTAACCCTCGTCGCGCGCCTTCTGAACCATCGCGATGATCTCGTTCGCGCGACCCCACAGTTTCTTATGGGCGATCTTCATGTGGATGATGTCGACACGAATCTGCGCGCCTTTACCCACCTGGATCGCTTCGTCGATCGCCCGGAAGACGCCCTCACCTTCGTCGCGAATGTGCGACGAGTAGATGCCGCCATGTTGCTTCGCCGTTTTGGCGAGCTCGATCAGATTGGCGGTCGTCGCGAAACTTGAAGGAGGCTGCAGCAACGCTGTCGAGAGACCCATCGCGCCGTCTTCCATCGCCTCCGCTATGAGCCGTTTCATCGCGGCGAGCTCCTGCGGCGTCGCCGCCGACTCGCCGTAGCCTTTGACGTACGTCCATACCTGCTCTTCGCCGACGTACGAGGCGATGTTGGTCGACATGTGCTGCCGTCCGAGCCTGGCGAAGTAGCCGCCCAGGGTCGTCCAATCGACCGTCACGCCGTCGGCGCGCGCGCGGGCTTCGTCAGTCCCGGCTTTGATCGGTCCCGCCGATCGTGACTCACCCAACACCATCGTCGTCACGCCTTGCCGGATCATGCTCTCGGCTTTGGGTTCGACGAGGATCGTGTAATCCGAATGGTTGTGCATGTCGATGAATCCGGGCGCGACGGTCAAGCCAGCGGCATCGATCCGCCGCGTCGCGGTCGCGGTGCCAAGGTCGCCGATCGCCGCGATACGTCCGCCGCGAATCCCTACGTCCGCGCGGACGACGGGAGTGCCCTCACCGTTCAGAACCGATCCGCCAGTGATCACGATGTCGTACGGCTGTTGCGCTGTCGTCCGTGCGCATGCCGAGGCGAGAAGGAGACAAAGCAGGGCAGTGGAGCCTTTCATTTGCGCTAGATATTACGCTGGCTCAGGTCGAGGCTCGTGCGCCGATTTTAGGGCACGCACCTGTCAGCTGATTTCGGTTATCGTGTGTGTCACATCCCGAAGCCCCTGCGATCTGGGAGACGATCATGTGGAAACGAGAGGAATCGGGTGGAGCGACGGCCTCGCAACAGAAGCCGCCGCCGCCCTCGGCGCCGATCGGGCGCGACGCCGCCGACAAACTCGTGATGAATCTTGGCAAGACCGTGATGATCAAGGGAGAGCTCAGCGGTTCAGAGGACCTGACGTTGTTCGGGCGCATGGAAGGCAGCGTCAAGCTTCCGGAATACACACTCACCATTGGCCCCGACGCCGACATCAGAGCGGAAATCTCCGCCAAAACTGTCGTCATCATGGGAGGTGTCACCGGCAACGTTATCGCTGGCGAGAAGGTCGAGATAAGGTCGAGCGGGTCGGTGACGGGAGACGTCGCGTCTCCGCGCTTCGCCATTCAGGATGGCGGTTGCATGCGTGGAAAGGTTGCAACTTCGAAGAGTGACTTGAAACAGAGTCGCCCGTGAACTGTCTCGAGGTCGTCTCGCCGAGCATCCCCGCGAGCGTAGATGCGAAGGCCGGACGACCTCGAAGATCAT
>Ga0070669_100000233_pt1 | contig 46639 bp, 39 predicted proteins | sample KBSS53metaG_FD_64680 | JGI IMG/M metagenome (GOLD analysis project Ga0070669, IMG submission 64680) | Switchgrass rhizosphere microbial communities from Kellogg Biological Station, Michigan, USA - KBS S5-3 metaG | ecosystem: Host-associated > Plants > Roots > Rhizosphere > Soil ...
GGACAAAGAGCTGCTGTACAACGTTGCACTGCGCGTTGAAGAAGGCGACTCGGCTGACAAGTTCAAGGTTTCCGGCCGTGGTGAGCTGCACCTCTCGGTACTGATCGAAACCATGCGTCGCGAAGGCTTCGAGCTGGCCCTGGGCCGTCCTGAAGTGATCATCCGTGAAGTTGACGGCGTGAAGCAGGAACCGTTCGAAAACGTAACCATCGACATCCCTGAGGAATCCCAGGGCAAGGTCATGGAAGAAATGGGTCTGCGTAAAGGCGACCTGAGCAACATGGTGCCGGATGGCAAAGGCCGTGTTCGTCTGGAATACAACATCCCTGCTCGCGGTCTGATCGGTTTCCGTAACCAGTTCCTGACCCTGACCAACGGTGCTGGCATCCTGACCTCGATCTTCGACCGTTATGCTCCAGTGAAGTCGGGCCACATGTCCGGCCGTCAGAACGGCGTTCTGGTTTCGGTTGAAACCGGCAAGGCGCTGACCTACTCCCTGGAAACCCTGCAGGCTCGTGGCAAGCTGTTCGTAGAACACGGCCAGGAGATCTACAACGGTCAGATCGTTGGTCAGAACTCCCGCGACAACGACCTGGGTGTGAACCCGACCAAAGGCAAGAAGCTCGACAACATGCGTGCTTCGGGTAAAGACGAAACCATCGCTCTGGTCCCACCTGTTCGCTTCACCCTGGAACAGGCTCTGGAATACATCCAGGAAGACGAGCTGTGCGAAGTGACTCCTAAGTCCATCCGTCTTCGCAAGAAGATCCTGGACGAAAGCGAGCGTACCCGCGCTGCCAAGAAAGCCAAGGCATAAGATTTAGCCAAGGCTGAAAAAAACGCCCCCGGTCGAGAGATCGGGGGCGTTTTTGTTTGTCTGGGGTTTATGCAGTGTCTGTTCCGTCGCTATCGCGGGCAAGCCCGCTCCCACAGTGTTTTGAGTCGTACCTAAAGTTTGTGTACAGCAAAAAAACCTGTGGGAGCTGGCTTGCCAGCGAAGGCGGCCGATCAGCCGCCGAACATCTCAGGGCAGATCAGAATTTCTCGATCGAACGGGAGTTCTGCACCCGCTCCACTTCCTTCGGCTTGTACGCGCAATAACCCGGGCGCGGGCCGATCTTCGGGTGGTTGCGGCAAGTGTCCGGGCGCTTGTCATAAATGGTGCACAGGCGGCTCTTACGATCCAGGTAGTAGCAATCGTTGTTGCTCATGCGCTGCAGGGTGAAAATCCCCGACTTCTGGTTGAAGCGCTCGACCAGACCTTCCTTTTGCAGGCGCTTGGCGATGTTCTTCGGCGGGTCGCCCAGTTCGAACTCGTCGACCACGCCGATGCGCACCAGGTCCTTGATCTTGACCTCGACCGGCAGCGTGCAGCAGCTGGAAACGCACGAGCCGCACATCGGGGCCGAATATTTGGCCCAGGTATCGAGACGGTCGATCTCGGCTGCGGCGATCAGGTTGGGCTTCATCATCGGTGTTTACCAGGCGTGTGCATCAGGGCGCGCGATCATACCGGGACGGGTGGAATTTTGAACAACCTTTCGCCAGATTTTTTCTTCGCGCGGTTGCAGGGGCGACAATTCGGCACGGCCCCTGCATTCATTGAGGCATATGACAAAGTAATGCCGGTCGATCTCACACTCTCGGTAAAAACTGCCGAACCAGAGCCCTTACCGTCGGTCAGACCGTCTAGGCTCTGACAACTCCCCGCTCGCTCGAGGTCCTATCGATGACTCAAGAACCACTAGTTCGCGAAGCAGAGGTGGCCGCATTCCGCGACGCCGTCCTGACCAAACTCACCTATGCGGTGGGCAAAGACCCGGATCACGCCTTCGACCATGACTGGTTCGAAGCCATCGCCCTGGCGGCGCGCGATCACATGGTCGAGCACTGGATGGACCACACCCGGCAGATTTACCGCAAAGGCCAGAAACGGGTGTATTACCTCTCGCTGGAATTTCTCATCGGCCGTTTGCTGTACGACAGTCTGAGCAACCTCGGTCTGCTGGATGTTGCCCGTGAAGCCTTGACCGAACTGGGCGTCGATCTCGAGCGCATCCGCATCCTGGAGCCGGACGCGGCGCTGGGCAACGGTGGCCTCGGACGATTGGCGGCGTGCTTCATGGAAAGCATGTCGACCCTCGGTATCGCCGGCCACGGCTACGGCATTCGTTATGAGCACGGGTTATTCCGGCAGGCCATCGTCGACGGCTGGCAGCAGGAACAGACCGAGCACTGGCTGGATTTCGGCAACCCCTGGGAGTTCGAGCGGCCGGAGGTGGTCTATCCGATCGGCTTTGGCGGCAGCGTCGAGACCGTCACCGACGCCAGCGGCAAGTCCCGGCAAGTCTGGCACCCGGCGGAAACCGTCCGGGCTATCGCCTACGACACCCCGGTGGTCGGCTGGCGCGGGGCGAGCGTCAACACCTTGCGCCTGTGGCGGGCGCGGGCGATGGAAGACCTGCACCTGGAGCGCTTCAACGCCGGTGACCACCTGGGCGCCGTCGCCGAAGTAGCCCGGGCCGAAAGTATCTCCCGCGTCCTCTACCCGGCGGACAGCACTGAAGCCGGGCAGGAACTGCGCCTGCGTCAGGAATACTTCTTCGTCGCTGCGTCGCTTCAGGACTTGCTGCGCCGTCATCGCAACATGCACACCTCGGTGTTGACCCTCGGCGATCACGCGGCGATTCAGCTCAACGACACCCACCCTTCGATTGCCGTTGCCGAATTGATGCGTCAACTGGTCGACGTCTACGACGTGGCCTGGGACGCGGCGTGGCAAGTCACCGTCGACACGCTGTCGTACACCAACCACACGCTGTTGCCCGAAGCCCTGGAGACCTGGCCGGTGGGGCTGATGGAGCGCATGCTGCCGCGGCACATGCAGATCATTTACCTGATCAACGCCCAGCACATCGATTCGTTGCGGGCCAAGGGCATCCACGATTTCGACGTGCTGCGCGCGGTGTCGCTGATCGAGGAAGACAACGGCCGTCGGGTGCGCATGGGCAACCTCGCGTTTCTCGGCTCGCACAGCGTCAACGGCGTGTCCGGGCTGCACACGCAACTGATGCGCAAAACCGTATTTGCCGAGCTGCACAAGCTGTATCCGGAGCGAATCAACAACAAGACCAACGGCATCACCTTCCGCCGCTGGCTGTACCAGGCCAACCCGGAGCTGACGTCGATGTTGGTCGATGCCCTTGGCGCCGACGTGCTGGACAACCCTGAAGAGCGTCTGCTCGATCTTGAGCCGTTCGCCGAAAAACCCGCCTTCCGCAAAGCCTTCGCCGAGCAGCGGCTGCACAGCAAAAAAGCCCTCGCTTACCTGATCCATGAACGGCTGGGGATCGCGGTCAATCCGGCGGCGATGTTCGACGTGCAGGTCAAACGGATCCACGAATACAAACGCCAGTTGCTCAACCTTATGCACACCGTCGCGCTGTATCAGGCGATCCGCGCCGAGCCGGAAATCGACTGGGTGCCGCGGGTGAAAATCTTCGCCGGCAAAGCCGCGGCGAGTTATCACCAGGCCAAGCTGATCATCAAGCTGACCAACGACATCGCCCGGGTGGTGAACAACGACCCGACCGTGCGTGGCCTGCTCAAAGTGGTGTTCCTGCCCAACTACAACGTCAGCCTGGCGGAGAGCATCATTCCGGCGGCGGACCTGTCGGAGCAGATCTCCACCGCCGGTTTCGAAGCCTCGGGCACCAGCAACATGAAGTTCGGCCTCAACGGCGCGCTGACCATCGGCACCCTCGACGGTGCCAACGTGGAAATGTGCGAGAGCATCGGCGCCGAGCACATGTTTATCTTTGGCCTGAGCGCTCAACAGGTCGAAGCGCGCAAGCAGAACCACGAGTTCAGCGCGGTGCCGGACATTGCCGCGTCCCATCGCCTCAATGATGTGTTGCAGGCGATCCGCAGCGGGGTGTTCTCGCCGGACGACACGTCGCGCTACACCGGGCTGATCGATTCGCTGGTGGATTACGACCGGTTCTTCGTCTGCGCCGATTTCGACTCCTACTGGGAGGCGCAGATGCGCGTCGATGCGCTCTGGCACGACGCCAATAACTGGTGGCGTTCGGCGGTGCTGAATACTTCGCGCATGGGCTGGTTCTCCTCCGACCGGACGATCCGCGAGTACGCTACGGATATCTGGAAGGCACTGGAGTAACTTTTAGCGACAAATGTGCGCCCGGCCCCACGATTGTTGGGCCGGGCCGATATACTGAGCCTTGGTTCCGCCCCGCTACGGGGCTGCTCAGGGATATCGACCATGCAATGGATGTTCATGTTGATCGGGCTGCTGCTCGGCTGGCTGCTCGACGAGTCGTTCAGCGATGCGCTGTTGGGCGCGTTGCTGGGGCTCGCCATCGGCCAGGCGATGCGTATCGCGCGGCTCGGTTCACAGGCTGCCGAGCAACAGCGTCAGCTGGATCACGCGAAGATCGCGTTGCAGGGCGTCGAGCAGCGACTGTTTCTGCTGGAGGGTGCTCCGGCGTATTCGCCAGCGCCGCCGAGTGTCGCCCCGGCCAGCGCAACGGTCGTTGAGCCCGTCACGGTAGTTGAACAACCCTCTGCCGCAGAACCCGAGCTGGTCTGGGAACTGCCACCCGAACTCGAACCTGTTGCCGTCGCCGCCAGCGAATCCAGCCAGCCGCTGCCGGTCGATGTCTGGCGTCTGGACGCCGTTACGCCTGAACCTGAACCCCGACAACCCGCCGAGCCCCGTGGCCCGAACCTCATCGAACGCGGTATCAGCGCTGCGCGAAACTGGCTGTTCGGGGGCAACACTGTGCTGCGTGTCGGCGTGGTGCTGTTGTTCTTCGGTCTGGCGTTCCTGCTGCGCTACGCCACCGAAGGCATGGTGGTGCCGATCGAATTGCGTTACGCCGGAGTTGCGGCAGCAGCGTTGGGCTTGCTGGCGCTGGGCTGGTGGTTGCGCCATCGCAACAACAGCTACGCCTTGATGCTCCAAGGCACCGGGATCGCGGTGCTATACCTGACGGTGTTTGCGGCGATGCGTCTGCATCCGCTGCTCGATCCGTCTGCCGCGCTGGGCTTGCTGGTGGCGGTGACGGTGTTTTCGGCCATTCTGGCCATCACCCAGGATTCCCTGGCCCTGGCCTGCGTCGCCGCACTGGGCGGTTTCGCCGCGCCGATCCTGACCTCCACCGGGGCCGGCAACCACGTCGCGCTGTTCAGTTATTTCGCGCTGCTCAACGCCGGTATTCTGGCCATCGCCTGGTTCAAGGCCTGGCGCCTGCTCAACCTGATCGGCTTCGTGGGCACCTTCGGCATCGGTTTCGCCTGGGGCTTGCGTTTGTACACGCCGGAACTGCTGTGGAGCACCGAACCGTTCCTGCTTCTGTTCTTCCTGATGTACCTGGCCATCGGTCTGCTGTTCGCCCGGCGCAAGTTGCTGGACATGCCGGATGCCCCGGCGGACGGTGACCGCGAGGCGCTGCTGCACTGGTCGGCGCGCAAGGGCGATTACGTCGACGGGACGATGCTGTTCGGTCCGCCGCTGGTGGGTTTCGGCCTGCAATTCGCGCTGGTCCAGCATCTGGAATTCGCTGCCGCGTTCAGTGCGCTGGCGCTGGGCATGATCTACATGGCCCTCGCCAGAATGCTGATAGGCGGTCGGGCGATGTTGCTGGGCGAGACTTGCCTGGCGCTCGGGGTGATTTTCGCCAGCCTGGCGATTCCGCTGGGGCTGGATGCACGCTGGACGTCCGCGGCCTGGGCGGTGGAGGGCGCGGGGATTTTCTGGCTCGGTTTGCGTCAGCAACGGCCGTTGGCCCGGGCTTTCGCATTGCTGCTGCAACTGGGTTCGGCGCTGGCGTTTCTCAGTCAGTTGCGGGTTGGCGAAAGCAGCCTGCTCGACGCTGCGCCGCTGGGCGCATTGATGCTCGGCGCGGCCTTGTTGTTCAGCTTCTATCAATTGCGCAAGGCGTCGCCGGAGCAAACCTCGCTGTGGGAGCGTCAGGGCTTGCCGGTGCTGGCGTGCCTGGGGCTGACCTTCCTGTATTTGCTGGCGCCGCTGTTCTTCTTCATTCAGGGCACGGCGATCAGTTGGGCATTGGCCGGGCTGGCGACCTTGTTCGTCGGCTTGCGCCTGCAATCGCGCACGTTCCTGTTCACCGCGTTTGCCGTGCAACTGCTCGGCGGGGCGTTGTTCCTGTTGCGCCTGCAAGGGGCGGGCGAGGATTCGGCGGCGGTGTTCAGCGCTGGCTGGAGCGGTCTGTTCAGCGCCTCATTGATCGGTCTGGCGTTGATCGCCGGCATGCTGCTGGCGGCGCGCGACGAGATGGTGCGCAGCGATGTTCGTCTGCTGCGCGGGTTGTCGGTGGTGCTGCTGGCGGGTCTGGTGCTGATCAATCTGGCAGTGTTGTTCGTGCTGCCATGGCAGACCGCGAGCGCGGTATGGGCGGCCAGTGGCTTGCTGATCATCTGGCTCAGTCTGTACCTCAAGCAGCGCGTGAGTTTTGTCTTCGGTCTGCTGTTGCAACTGATCGGCGGCGCGGCGTTTCTGCTCGCCGGCCCCGAGTTGTTGGGGCCGTTGTCCAGCGAGGGGCTGCGACCGCTGGCCCATGGCGGATTCTGGACGCCACTGGTGTTGGGCCTGGCGGCGATGATCGGGGCGTGGCGCCTGCAACTGGGCAATCACGCCTCGGCGTTTGACGTGCTGAGTCTGCAGCGCCTGTCCGACGTGTTGCTGGTGTGGGGCGCTGGTTGGTGGGCGCTGGCGTGGGTCAGCGAAGTGCTGCGGTTTGCGCCGCTGAATCTGCAGGGGCCGCTGTTGCTGCTGGTCGCTGCGCTGAGCGCCGCGTTGTGGGCGCTGCTGGCCTTGCGCCTGAAATGGCCGTCGCTCGGGTTGCTCTGCACCTTGCTGATTCCGGCGGCCGGGCTGGTGTTGCTGGCCGCGTGGCATTCGCGTTATCACCCGGCGGCGGATTTCGGCTGGCAGGCGTGGGCGGCGGTGTTCGTTGTGCATTTCATCAGCCTGCGACGTCTGGCACCGATGCTGCCGGCGCGGGCCTTGAGCACGGCCCATGTGCTCGGTTGCTGGCTGCTGATCGGCGTGCTGGCGCTGGAGTTGCGCTACGGCCTGCTGCTGTTGTCCGAGCAATACAACGCCTGGCGCTGGCTGGGCTGGGCGATTCTGCCGAGTGTGTATCTGTTGCTGATGGCCGCGCCGCGTCAGTGGTTATGGCCGGTGGCGGCGTTCCCTCGCGAATACCGCCTGTACGCGGCGGCGCCGCTGGCGGTGCTGATGCTGGTCTGGTTCTGGCTGGCCAATGGCGTGAGTGATGGCAATGCCGAACCGCTGCCTTATGTGCCGCTGCTCAACCCGCTGGAATTGGGTCTGCTGTTTGCGCTGTTCGGTGTCTACGTCTGGTCGCGCAGCGCCGTTGCCGAGCTGTCGATCCGCCAGGATTACGCGGCATACGCGACGCAACTGATTGCTGGCGTTTTCCTGTTCGCGTTCTGCACCGCGCTGGTGACCCGCGCCGCGCACCATTGGGCGGGCATTCCGTTCGAGCTGGATCTGTTGCTCGACTCGATGCTGGTGCAGGCCGGCTTGTCCATCGTCTGGACGCTGATGGCGCTCGGGCTGATGATCGGCGGGCACCTGCGCCATCGCCGCGAAGTGTGGCTGATCGGCGCGGCGCTGATTGCGCTGGTGGTGGCCAAACTGATTTTTGTCGAATTGAGCAACCGTGGCGGACTGGCCCGGATTGTCTCGTTCATCGGCGTTGGTGTGTTGTTGCTGGTGGTGGGTTATTTTGCGCCGCTGCCGCCCAAACGCGTCGAAGCTGCACCGGCGGCGGACCAACCGGCCCCGGAAACCGAAGGAGTGTCGTCTTGAGTCGCAAGCTTAATCTCGGGTGGCTGTTGCTGGGCGTGGCCATGGCGGCCGGCGCCCAGGAAAAACCGGCGGACTTCGCCGCGCAGGTACCGTTGTCGGTCAGCGGTTCCGGCCCGTGGTATCGCCTCGAACTGCCGCTGAGCGTGCAGTTGCAGGCGCGCCAGACTGATCTCAGCGATCTGCGAGTGTTCAACGCCGCCGGAGAACCGCAGGCCTATGCGCTGGCCCGGGAATCAGCGCAGACCCGCGACGACGGTCAGTTGCATGAGGTGAAGTGGTTCCCCCTGTACAACTCGGCGGATGCCACCGAGCGCGCGCCGAGCGTACGCGTGCAATCCACCACCACCGGTACGCTGGTGGAAGTGCAGCCGTCCAGCCAGCTCGAAGCCGGGGAAGAAGTGCTGCGCGGCTGGCTGCTCGACGCCAGCGCGATCAAGGCGCCGTTGCAGCAACTGATCCTCGACTGGACCAGCGAGCGCGACGGCTTCCAGCGTTTCAGCATCGAGGCCAGCGACGACTTGCAGCACTGGCAAGCCTGGGGCGAAGGTCAGGTCGCGCGCCTGACCTTTGCCGACGAACGGGTCGAGCAGCATGAAGTGGCGCTGCCCGGGCAATCGGCGCGCTATCTGCGTCTGCTGTGGGATTCGCCGGCTTCGGCGCCGGTCCTGACGTCGGCGCAACTGAAAAGCAGCGACCCGCGCAACCTGCCGCTGCCATTGGTCTGGTCGCCGGCACTGGCCGGCAGCAGCGGCAAGGCCGGGGAATACACCTGGCAGTTGCCGATGGGGCTGAACATCGAGCGGGTGCAGGTCGAACTGAAACAGGCCAACAGCCTGGCGCCGGTGACCCTGTCGGGGCGGCGCGACAGCAGTCTGCCGTGGCAACCGCTGAGCAGCGGCTTGCTCTATCGCCTGACCCAGAACGGCCAGGACGTGGTGCAGAACGAATTGCAGCTCTACGGGCAGACCGTGCAGCAGTTGAAACTGACGGTCGACGAACGCGGCGGCGGTCTCGGCGAACAGGCGCCGAGCGTGAAATACGCGGTGCGCGCCACGCAGGTGATCTTCCTCGCGCGCGGCGAAGGGCCGTATAGCCTGGCGCTGGGCAATCCGACCGTGAAGACGGCTAACCTGCCGCTGACCACGCTGATCCCCGATTTCAAACCGGAGAAACTGGCCACGCTGGGCAAGGCCACGGTGCAGGGTGAAGCGCTGACGACTCAGACCTCGACGGCCACCACGGCTGCGACCACCGACACCCACTGGAAGAAATTCGGCCTGTGGGCGGTGTTGCTGCTCAGCGTGCTGTTTCTGGCGGCGATGGCCTTCAGTCTGCTGCGCAAGCCGTCGGCCAAGTCCTGAATATGACGGGTGTGACCTCCACACCCGTCGGGTTTGCATCTACGCTGAATCCGATGCCTGAACTCTCTCGGTTCGATCACGTCTGATAGCAGGAATTGCCCCCGACGCACGTTACCGGGCGTCATTGCTCGCTACGGTTTCAGACTCCCTGTAAACTGCGCGGGTTTTTAGCCCCCCATTCCACCGGAGCCGTCCATGTCCCGCGTTACCCTGAGTCGCTATTTGATTGAGCAGACCCGCAGCAACAACACTCCTGCCGATCTGCGTTTCCTGATCGAAGTGGTGGCGCGCGCCTGTAAAGAGATCAGCCACGCCGTGTCCAAAGGCGCCCTGGGCGGTGTTCTGGGCAGCATGGGCACGGAAAACGTGCAAGGCGAAGTGCAGAAGAAGCTCGACGTGCTGTCGAACGAAATCCTGCTCGAAGCCAACGAGTGGGGCGGTCACCTGGCCGGCATGGCGTCCGAAGAAATGGACAATGCCTACCAGATCCCGGGCAAATACCCGAAAGGCGCCTACCTGCTGGTATTCGACCCGCTGGACGGTTCGTCGAACATCGACATCAACGCCCCGGTCGGCACTATCTTCTCCGTGCTGCGTTGCCCGAACGAATACCTGAGCCAGAACGAAGCGCTGGATGAAAAGGCCTTCCTGCAGCCAGGCACTCAGCAGGTTGCCGCCGGTTATGCGATCTACGGCCCGCAAACCATGCTGGTGCTGACCCTGGGCCACGGCGTCAAAGGCTTCACCCTGGACCGCGAAATGGGCAGCTTCGTCCTGACTCACGAAGACATCACCATTCCTGAATCCACCCAGGAATTCGCCATCAACATGTCCAACCAGCGTCACTGGGAAGCTCCGGTACAGCGTTACGTTTCGGAACTGCTGGCCGGTGAAGAAGGTCCGCTGAAAAAGAACTACAACATGCGTTGGGTCGCGGCGATGGTTGCCGACGTACACCGCATCCTGACCCGTGGCGGTCTGTTCATGTACCCGCGCGACAGCCGCGAGCCGTCCAAACCGGGCAAACTGCGCCTGATGTACGAAGCCAACCCGATGTCGTTCCTGGTGGAACAGGCGGGCGGCGCTTCCACCGACGGCCACCAGCGCATTCTCGACATCAAGCCTGAAGGCCTGCACCAGCGCGTAGCGGTGTTCCTCGGCTCGAAAGAAGAAGTCGCCCGCGCCACGGCTTACCACAAGGAATAAACCATGAACGCGCCCTGGCAGCCGTTGCTCGATTGGTGGTTCGGTCATGCCGAATCAGCCACTGAAGTTTCGGCGCAACAGGGCAAGTTGTGGTTCGGCAAGAAAGACAGCCAGGACCTCGAAGCGCGTGAGCGTTTCGGGGTCTTTGTCGATCAGGCCCTCGCTGGCGAATTGACCGAGTGGACGCAACATCCCGAAGGTTGGCTGGCGCTGGTGCTGCTGCTCGACCAACTCCCGCGAATGATCTTTCGCGACACACCCAAGGCTTTTTCCGGTGATCTACGGGCACAGAAACTGGTGGCTCAGGGGATTGCCGCAGACTTCGATCGGCAGTTGAAACCGATCCAGCGACTCTTCATCTACCTCGTCTTCGAACACTGCGAAAACCTCGCGGTGCAGAATGAAGCGGTCTCGCGATTCATCGAACTGGTGGCTGAACAGCCGGAAGCGGAGCGTGGGGTGTTTGCCGACAACCTGGATTATGCCGAGCGGCATCAGAAGGTGATTGCGCGGTTTGGACGGTTTCCGCATCGCAATGTGGTGTTGGGGCGGGAGTCTACGGTTGAGGAGCTGGAGTTTCTTTCGCAGCCGGGGTCGAGTTTCTGAAGCTGCATCAGACTCACGGATTGCCTTGAAGCAAACGCTTCATCAAGAGTGCAGGCAGGTTTTTTCTCGTATCGGCGATGATATGGATATAGATGGTTTGCTCTCGGACTTCATAAATGATGCGATTCAAGCCAGAGATGACTTGTCGATATTGACCAAGGTTCAGCCTTTCTATTTCTTCGGGAATGGAACCTGAATAGGGTAAGGATGCGAGACTGCGAATAGCGATCTTCAAGCTGGCATAAGTGCTATGCCAGGTTTGAGGTGAGAACTGTTTGATGAGGTAGGTGCGAAGATCTTTGAGATCTGTTTCGGCGGACTGAAGAATAACGACCTTCAAACTCATTGGGGGTCGATCCTGTCCAACTCTGCGAAAACGTCTTCAACGTCCCTGTACTTGCCTTCCTCAATTTCTCGATTTCCCATGGCAAGCAGTTTGAGCAGAGCCATTGTTTCTTCCTGCTCTTCAAAACTTTTGACGTCCATGACTACAAGCTTCGCTTCGCCGTTCTGGGTAATCACCAGCGGCTCACGGCTTTCGCTAATCGTTTTGACGATTTCGGCGGTATGGCTTTTCAGGTAGCTGATGGGTTTGATCTGGGATGAAAGCTTCACGGGCTGCGCCTCGCTGAGTGGACTAGGACTGAGTTTAGTCTTAATTCAGTCCTGAGTCAGTCCGAGGTGACAAGCGTGTCTAGCGTTGTTCCGTCTTCGCGGGTTCAAGCGCGAAGAAGGCTTCGAACGACTCAGATCCGGAAGCTGCCAACCAACTGCTTCAACCGCGCCGCCTGCTGCTCCAGATCCGCACAAGCCCGCAACGTCGCCTGCAAGTTCTCCACACCTTCCTGGTTCAGCGTGTTGATCTCGTTGATATCAACGTTGATCGACTCGACCACCGCCGTCTGCTCTTCCGTCGCCGTCGCCACCGACTGATTCATGCCGTCGATCTCGCCGATGCGCTGGGTCACGCTGCCCAAGCGTTCGCCGGCCTGGTTGGCGATGCCGACGCTGCTTTCGCTCTCGCGCTGGCTCTCGGTCATGATGCCGACCGCCTGACGCGCGCCGACTTGCAGCTCTTCGATCATCTTCTGCACTTGCTGCGCCGAATCCTGGGTGCGGTGCGCCAGGTTGCGGACTTCGTCGGCGACCACCGCGAAACCACGACCGGCCTCACCGGCACGGGCCGCTTCGATCGCGGCGTTGAGCGCCAGCAGGTTGGTCTGCTGGGAGATGCTGGTGATCACTTCCAGAATCTGCCCGATGTTCACGGTGTTGCTGTTCAGGGTTTCGATGTTGCCGCAGGAGTCGCTGATCTTCGCCGACAGCTGTTGCATCGCGTGGATGGTTTTATCCACAACCTGCTGGCCGTCTTCGGCCAGGCTGCGCGCATCGCTGGAATGTTGCGAGGCGAGGGCGGCGTTCTGGGCGATTTCCTGGGCGGCGGCGCCGAGCTGGTTGATCGCGGCGGCCACGCTGTTGGTGCGCGAGGCCTGCTGGTCGGAGTTGAACATCGACGAGTTCGACGCCGCGACCACGCGCAGCGCGACTTCGTTGACTTGCCCGGTGGCCGAAGACACTTCACGGATCGAAGTGTGGATGCGCTCGACGAAACGGTTGAACGACAGCCCCAGCGCACCGAATTCATCGTGGCCGTGGATGGTCAGGCGTTTGGTCAGGTCGCCTTCGCCTTCGGCGATGTCGTGCATGGCACGGCCCATGGTCAGCAGCGGCTGCATCAGGACGCGGATCAGCATGCCGAGCAGGGCGATGATGATCACCACAGCAATGACCATGGCGATCAGCGCCGAGGTGCGGAATTCGCTGAGCATCGAGAACGCGGTGTCCTTGTCCAGCACCAGCGCGACGTACCAGTCGGCCGACGGCACACCGTTGACGCGGGTGAAGGAGATCAGTTGGGTCTTGCCGTCGAACTCGACTTCTTTCAGACCCGGGCTGACTTTCGGCGCGCCGTTGGGGTAGGCCTCGGCCAGGGTCTTGAGCACCAGCTTGCTGTCCGGGTGGATCAGGATCTTGCCGTCGGCGCTGACGATGAACGCATGGCCGTGGCCGCCGAAGTTCAGCGAGTTGATGATCGCGCTGACACTCGACAGGTCAATGTCGGCACCGGCCACACCAATCATCTGGCCCTGGCGCTGCACCGGGGTGGCGACGGTGATCACCAGTTTGCCCGACGAGGCGGCGATGTACGGTTCGGTGACGATGGTCTGTTGCGCAGCGTTGGCGGCCTTGTACCAGCCACGGGCGCGCGGGTCGTAATCCGGCGCGCGGTTGCCGGCCGGGACCGAGAACATCACGCCGTCGGCGCCGCCGAAGTAGCTGAGCTGGAAATTGCCAGTGTAGGCGGGCAGGTCGATGATGCGTTTCAGGCTGGCCGGGGCGTTGCCGTCGGCGACAACCTGTTGCGCCATCGATTGCAGCAACTGGATGCGGCTTTCCAGCCAGGTCTGGATGTTGCTGGTGGTCAGGCTGCCCAGTTCCTGCATCGACGCTTCGGTGCTGCTTTGCAGGGCTTCGCGCTGGCGATAGTCGTTGAAAAAAATGAAACAGGCGAATGCAACGGCCACCACGAGGGCGGCAGCCAACAAGATCTTGTGGCTGAATTTCATGTTTCTGGTCATTAAGAGAGCTACCGCGAAGGGGCTGGTCAACAAAGGGCGGCAATTTGCCACACTATCGGGCTTTGCGCTGCTCTTATTTCGACCGCGGCGCGCCAAAGATTAGGCGGCTTTTGTGAAAGTCGACGAAATGCTCAATAGCCCCACAAAGTGTCTGATTTACCGATGAATGCCGGACGAGCGGGCGAACAAATAGCCGGTCTGCCAGGGAACCAGACGGGGGTTTTCTCTTCTAAGCTTCTGGTTGGCGCCATGCCATCCCCCTTCCGCTCCAGGAGTTACACCATGTCGCTGCGATCTATCGCCCTGCTGTCGTTTTGCGTGCTGTTGGCCGCATGCAGCAAGGTCAATCAGGAAAACTATTCGAAGCTCTCGGCCGGCATGGCCAAGTCCGAAGTCGAGACGCTGCTTGGCAAGCCCACCGATTGCTCGGGCGCGCTGGGCATGTCCAGTTGCACCTGGGGCGACAAGAACAGCTTTATCAGCGTGCAGTACGCCGGTGACAAAGTGCTGATGTTTTCCGGCCAAGGCCTGAAGTAAACCGGGGCCACGCGCCCACGGGAGAAAAACAATGAAGCGGTTATTGCTTGTCCTTTTGGCCGGCCTGGTATTGGCTGGCTGCGCCACATCCGGTGAAGATCCGCTGGCGCCGAAGACGGTCAACAGTGTCAATCTCAAGCGTTACCAAGGCACCTGGTACGAGCTGGCGCGTCTGCCGATGTATTTCCAGCGCAATTGCGCGCAATCAGAAGCCCGTTACTCGCTCAAGCCCGACGGCAATATCGCGGTGTACAACCGCTGTCTGACGGCAGACTGGAAGTGGGAAGAGGTCAAAGGCACGGCTTATCCACAGGTGCCGGGCAAGACCGACAAGCTGTGGGTCGAGTTCGATACCTGGTTCTCGCGCCTGATTCCAGGTGTGGCGAAGGGTCAATACTGGGTGCTGTACGTCAGCGATGACTACAAGACCGCGCTCGTGGGCGACCCGAGTCGTCGTTACCTGTGGTTGTTGTCCCGCACGCCGACCGTCAACGGTGTGGTGCGTGAGGAACTGCTGAGCAAGGCGCGCCAGCAGGGTTACGACACCACGCGCCTGATCTGGCGGGCGTCGGATCAGCAGATGGCCAAGACGTCCAACTGACGCGCAACAAAAAACCTGTGGAGGTTGCCCTCCACAGGTTTTTTTATGTCAGCCCAAAAGGTCTCGCAGAACCTGGGTGAAGGCGCGATTGCTGTCCTCTTCCCCGGCATGTCGCCCCTCGCGCACGACCCACTGACCATTGACCAGCACATCGCGCACCTGACGGTCGCCGCCGGCAAACAGCCAGCGATTGAGAATCCCGTCACCGCTGGCCGTGGCCAGATACGGATCGCTGCCATCGAGCACAATCCAGTCGGCACGCTTGCCGACCTCCAGCGCACCGATCGGCTGGCCCAGCGCCTGAGCACCTCCATCCAGCGCCGCGTCATACAACGTGCGGCCGACCATCGGCTGATCCGCGCCATACAAGCGATTGCGCCGCTGATCGCGCAGGCGCTGGCCGTATTCCAGCCAGCGCAGTTCTTCCACCACGCTCAACGACACATGGCTGTCGGAGCCGATGCCCATGCGCCCGCCCTGAGCGAGGAAATCCACCGCCGGAAAAATCCCGTCGCCGAGGTTGGCCTCGGTGGTCAGGCACAGGCCGGCGATGGCGCGACTCTTGGCCATCAGGGTGACTTCTTCCGGATTGGCGTGAGTCGCGTGGACCAGGCACCAGCGCTGATCGACTTCGGTGTTTTCGTACAGCCATTGCAGCGGGCGACGACCGCTCCAGCTCAGGCAGTCGTCGACTTCCTTCTGCTGTTCGGCGATGTGGATGTGCACCGGGCATTGCTGGTTGCTGGCCGCCAGCACTTCGCTGATCTGCTGCGGCGTGACCGCGCGCAACGAGTGGAAGCACAGGCCCAGCGACTGCGCCTTTTGCTGTGCCAGCAACGGTTGCAGACGCGATTGCAGCTTCAGGTAACTTTCGGTGCTGTTGATGAAGCGGCGCTGGCCTTCGTTCGGCGTCTGGCCGCCGAAACCGCTGTGGCTGTAGAGCACGGGAAGTAACGTCAGACCGATGCCGGCCGAGCTGGCCGCCTGGCTGATACGCAGGGCCAGCTCGGCCGGATCGGCGTAAGGCTGGCCGTTGTTATCGTGGTGGACGTAATGGAATTCGGCGACCGAGGTGTAACCGGCCTTGAGCATTTCGATGTACAGCTGACGGGCGATCACACCGAGCTGGTCGGGGCTGATTTTTCCGACGAGCCGATACATCAGATCGCGCCAGGTCCAGAAACTGTCGTTGGGATTGCCGGCCACTTCCGCCAGTCCCGCCATCGCTCGCTGGAACGCGTGGGAGTGCAGATTCGGCATCCCCGGCAGCAGCGGACCGCTCAGTCGTTCGGCGCCGTCTGCAGTGGAATCGGCCTGGATTCGGGTCAACACGCCATCGGCGCTGACCTCGAGACGTACATTGTTGGCCCATCCGTTAGGCAGCAGCGCGCGTTCGGCAAAGAAGGCGGACATGGTTCAGCACCCCATCGTGTGTTATTTGTATATACATATACAGACGTTTGCCTGCCCGGTAAACTCCGGCAAGCTAGCCACTTTCACCAATGAACAGGGATCCACCGTGCCGACTCCGCCTCCAGTCTCCCCGTTGGCCGCGAACATGGGCGACAGTCCGGCGCCCTTGTACGCCCGCGTCAAACAGATGATCACCCAGCAGATCGACAGCGGTAACTGGCCGCCGCATTACCGCGTGCCGTCGGAAAGCGAGCTGGTCAGCCAGTTGGGCTTCAGCCGCATGACCATCAACCGCGCACTGCGGGAAATGACCGCCGACGGTCTGCTGGTACGCATGCAAGGCGTCGGCACGTTTGTCGCCGAACCGAAGAGCCAGTCCGCGCTGTTCGAGGTGCACAACATCGCCGACGAAATCGCCTCCCGTGGCCATCGCCACACCTGCCAGGTGATCACCCTGGAAGAAGAGGCCGCCGGCTCCGAGCGCGCGCTGGCGCTGGATATGCGCGAAGGGCAAAAGGTCTTTCACTCGCTGATCGTGCACTACGAAAACGATATTCCTGTGCAAATCGAAGACCGCTTCGTCAATGCGTTGGTCGCCCCGGAATACCTCAAGCAGGACTTCACCCTGCAAACGCCTTACGCCTACCTGAACCAGGTCGCGCCGCTGACCGAAGGCGAGCACGTGGTCGAAGCGATTCTTGCCGAAGCGTCCGAATGCAAATTGCTGCAGATCGAAAAAGGCGAGCCTTGCCTGCTGATCCGCCGCCGTACCTGGTCGGGTCGTCAGCCGGTCACGGCGGCACGCCTGATTCACCCCGGTTCCCGTCATCGTCTGGAAGGACGGTTCCATAAATAGAGAGCATAAATGAATGGTTTGAAGGTTTTACGCGCCGAAGGCTACCCGCGCATGCCGTGGAAAAACGGCGGCGGCAGCACCGAGGAAATCACCCGTGACGCCGGCGCCGGCCTCGACGGTTTTGGCTGGCGTCTGTCGATTGCCGACATCGCCGAATCCGGCGGCTTTTCGACCTTCGCCGGTTACCAGCGGGTCATCACGGTGTTGCAGGGCGACGGCATGACCCTGTGTGTCGACGGCGACGATACCCAACCGTTGTTACCCCTCGACCCGTTTGCCTTCAGCGGCGAAAGCCAGGTGTCCTGCACCTTGCTCGGCGGCGCGATCCGTGACTTCAACCTGATCTACTCGCCCCAGCGTTATAGCGCACGCCTGCAATGGCTGGACGGCGAACAGCGGTTTTTCAGTTCGGCGAGCACCGTGCTGGTCTTCAGCGTCAGCGAATTGCTGGAGGTCACGGTCGGTGACAGTGCGTCGCAACTCGGCCGCCATGACTGTCTGCAACTGGACGGTAACACCGGGCTGACCGAGATCGCCGTGAATGCCGGCTGCTGCGTGATCGAACTGTCCCCGCGCTGATCCTTCACACGCTCTTCGTGGGAAACGATCAAAAACCGCTGCTTTGAAAGCAGCGGTTTTTTTTCGTCCCGACGTTCCCGAAATGCGCACCAACTTGTTACCGAACGCCCCAGCGTGGCGCAGAACCACGCTTCCGTAACAACCTCTCGTCACCCTCAATCCACCCCGCGAAAAATTTCATGGACGCCAGAGCCCTTGATTCAGGCGCTCTGCAGCCCTGTTCGGAATTTTTATTGAACAGCCCTCCAACAAGTTGGCCGCTTGATTGCATATGCTTGTATGTACAAGTAAAGACGTATGCGTATGAGTCGATCGAGACTCTCCGCAGCGTCCACTGATTCGCTTGTCGCGCACTGAGGCGCACAGGCTGCTTGCCCACTGCCAGGGTTGGTTTGAATTGATCGCTGAGGAGTCTTTTTCGTGACTGACAACAAAACCACTAAGTTTCGTGACGTCGAAATCCGTGCCGCCCGCGGCAACAAGCTGACCGCCAAGAGCTGGCTGACCGAAGCGCCGCTGCGCATGTTGATGAACAACCTCGACCCGGAAGTCGCCGAGAACCCGAAAGAGCTGGTGGTCTACGGTGGCATCGGTCGCGCGGCGCGTAACTGGGAGTGCTACGACAAGATCGTCGAGAGCCTCACCAACCTGAACGAAGACGAAACCCTGCTGGTGCAATCGGGCAAGCCGGTCGGCGTGTTCAAGACCCACAGCAACGCCCCGCGCGTACTGATCGCCAACTCCAACCTGGTGCCGCACTGGGCGACCTGGGAACACTTCAACGAACTCGACGCCAAAGGCCTGGCCATGTACGGCCAGATGACCGCCGGCAGCTGGATCTACATCGGCAGCCAGGGCATCGTCCAGGGCACCTACGAAACCTTCGTTGAAGCCGGTCGCCAGCACTACAACGACAACCTCACCGGCAAGTGGGTCCTGACCGCCGGCCTCGGCGGCATGGGCGGTGCCCAGCCACTGGCCGCAACCCTCGCCGGTGCCTGCTCGCTGAACATCGAATGCCAGCAGATCAGCATCGATTTCCGCCTCAAGACCCGCTACGTCGACGAGCAGGCCAAAGACCTCGACGACGCGCTGGCCCGCATCGCCAAATACACTTCCGAAGGCAAGGCGGTTTCCATCGCCCTGTGCGGCAACGCCGCCGAAATCCTTCCGGAACTGGTCAAGCGCGGCGTGCGCCCGGACATGGTCACCGACCAGACCAGTGCCCACGACCCGCTCAACGGTTACTTGCCGGCCGGCTGGACCTGGGACGAATACCGCGCCCGCGCCAAGACCGAGCCAGCCGCTGTGGTCAAGGCCGCCAAGCAATCGATGGCCGTCCACGTCAAAGCCATGCTCGACTTCCAGAAAATGGGCGTACCGACTTTCGACTACGGCAACAACATCCGTCAGATGGCTCAGGAAGAAGGCGTCGAAAACGCATTCGATTTCCCAGGCTTCGTACCGGCCTACATCCGTCCGCTGTTCTGCCGTGGCATCGGCCCGTTCCGCTGGGCGGCGCTGTCCGGTGATCCGCAGGACATCTACAAGACCGACGCCAAGGTCAAGGAACTGATCCCGGACGACGCCCACCTGCACAACTGGCTGGACATGGCCCGTGAGCGCATCAGCTTCCAGGGTCTGCCGGCGCGTATCTGCTGGGTCGGCCTGGGCCTGCGCGCCAAGCTCGGTCTGGCGTTCAACGAAATGGTGCGCAGCGGCGAGCTGTCGGCACCGATCGTGATCGGTCGCGACCACCTCGACTCCGGCTCGGTTTCCAGCCCGAACCGTGAAACCGAATCGATGCAGGACGGCTCCGATGCCGTTTCCGACTGGCCACTGCTGAATGCTCTGTTGAACACCGCGAGCGGTGCGACCTGGGTGTCCCTGCACCACGGCGGTGGCGTCGGCATGGGCTTCTCCCAGCACTCGGGCATGGTGATTGTCTGCGACGGTACTGACGAAGCGGCCGAGCGTATCGCTCGCGTGCTGCACAACGACCCGGGCACCGGCGTCATGCGTCACGCCGATGCCGGTTACCAGATCGCCATCGACTGCGCCAAGGAACAAGGGCTGAACCTGCCGATGATCACCGGCAAGTAGTGCTTGCCCTGTAGGAGCGAGCCTGCTCGCGATAGCGGTTTGTCAGTCAACGAAAATGTTGCATGAACCGCCCTCATCGCGAGCAGGCTCACTCCCACAGGAACCAAAACAGCAAAATCCAGAACAATCCACAGAGGTTGAATCATGGCGGGCAACACCGATCGTGCAGGCAGTAAACCGTTGATCGAAAGGCGTTCGATCGACTACATCCCGGAAGCGGAAAGACACGGTCGTCTGTTCAGTCAGTTCACCCTGTGGATGGGTGCCAACCTGCAAATCACTGCGATTGTCACCGGGGCCCTGGCCGTGGTGCTGGGCGGCGATGTGTTCTGGTCGTTGATCGGTTTGCTGATCGGTCAACTGCTGGGCGGCGGGGTGATGGCGCTGCACGCGGCGCAAGGGCCGAAGCTTGGCCTGCCGCAGATGATTTCCAGCCGGGTGCAGTTCGGCGTCTACGGCGCGGCGATTCCGATCGTGCTGGTGTGCCTGATGTACCTCGGCTTCACCGCCACCGGAACGGTGTTGTCCGGTCAGGCGCTGGGCCAGTTGTTCGGGGTCAGCGACACCGTCGGCATCCTGCTTTTCGCCAGCGTCATCGTCGTGGTCACGGTGCTCGGCTATCGGGTGATCCACTGGATCGGCCGCATCGCCAGTGTCATTGGCGTGATCGCTTTCGTGTACCTGTTCAGCCGTCTGATGAGTCAGGTGGACGTCGGCGCACTTCTGGAAATCCGCCACTTCAGCTGGAGCAGTTTCCTGCTGGCGGTGTCGCTCGCGGCCTCCTGGCAGATCGCTTTCGGCCCGTACGTGGCGGACTACTCGCGTTACCTGCCGAGCAAGGTGTCTTCGGTGAAAACCTTTTTCGCCGCCGGTGCCGGTTCGGTGATTGGTGCGCAGGTGGCGATGATCCTCGGTGTGTTCGCGGCCGCTTCGGCCAACGGGCAATTCGCCGGTCATGAAGTCGCCTACATCGTCGGTCTGGGCGGGACCGGTGCCACCGCCGCGCTGCTGTATTTCAGCATCGCGTTCGGCAAGGTCACCATCTCCACCCTGAACTCCTACGGCAGCTTCATGTGCATCGCGACCATCATCAGCGGCTTCCGTGGTCACCTGACGGTTACCCGGATGCAGCGTCTGGTGTTCGTGCTGGGGATCGTCGGCGCGGCGACCCTGATCGCGCTGCTCGGCCAGCACTCGTTCCTCGGTGCGTTCAAGTCCTTCATCCTGTTCCTGCTGGCGTTCTTCACGCCGTGGAGCGCGATCAATCTGGTGGACTACTACTGCATTACCCGCGAGCGCTACGACGTACCGGCGCTGGCGGATCCGAACGGTCGCTACGGCCGCTGGAACATCCTCGGTATCAGCGTTTACGTGTTCGGGGTGCTGGTGCAACTGCCGTTCATTTCCACCAAGTTCTATACCGGTCCATTGGTAGCAGCCCTGGGGGATGTGGATATTTCCTGGATCATCGGTCTCGTGCTGCCCGCAGCGCTGTATTACGTCTGCGCGAAAAAATGGCACGGCACCGTACCCGATCAACTGATTCTGCCCGTCGAGCAGGACAGCGTTGTACAACCTAAAACAAGCGGGGCCGGTCGCGCTGCGGCGCAGGCCTGATTTGGACGTGGACAGGGCTGGATGCCTCTTGACTGCCGTAAGCCAATTCATGATTAGGAGCGTCACAACAATGAAATCGAACAAGACCCTGCTGACCACATTGCTTTCCATGGGCCTGCTGGCCAGCGCCGGCGCGACCCAGGCCGCCGGCTGGTGCGAGTCCGGCAAACCGGTGAAATTCGCCGGCCTGAACTGGGAAAGCGGCATGCTGCTGACCGACCTTCTGCAAGTGGTGCTGGAAAAAGGTTACGACTGCAAGACCGACAGCCTGCCGGGCAACTCCATCACCATGGAAAACGCCCTGAGCAGCAACGACATCCAGATCTTCGCCGAAGAATGGGTTGGCCGCAGCGAGGTCTGGAACAAGGCCGAGAAGGCCGGCAAGGTCGTCGGTGTCGGCGCGCCGGTGGTCGGTGCGGTGGAAGGCTGGTACGTGCCGCGCTACGTGATCGAAGGCGATGCCAAGCGCAAGATCGAAGCGAAGGCACCGGACCTGAAAAACATCGCCGATCTGGGCAAATACGCCGCCGTCTTCAAAGACGCCGAAGAGCCGTCCAAGGGCCGCTTCTACAACTGCCCGGCCGGCTGGACCTGCGAGCTGGACAACAGCGAAATGCTGAAAAGCTACGGCCTGGAAAACAGCTACACCAACTTCCGCCCGGGCACTGGTCCGGCGTTGGATGCGGCCGTGCTGTCGAGTTACAAACGTGGCGAGCCGATCCTGTTCTACTACTGGACGCCAACCCCGCTGATGGGCCAGATCGACGCAGTCAAACTGGATGAGAAACCGGGCGTCGACAAGACCGTGACCATCAAGGTCGGTCTGTCCAAGACCTTCCACGAACAAGCGCCGGAGCTGGTGGCCGTGCTGGAAAAGGTCAACCTGCCGATCGACCTGCTGAACCAGAACCTGGGCCGCATGGCGAAGGAACGTATCGAGTCGCCAAAACTGGCGAAAATCTTCCTCAAGGAACATCCTGAGGTCTGGCATGCGTGGGTCAGTGAAGACGCTGCCAAGAAAATCGACGCGGCGCTGTAGGTCGAATTCCTCCCGGCCAACCGAGAGGCTGGCCGGGGTGTTCGCCGCAATCGCTTGATTGAGTTTCCTGATTGAGAGCCGCTTATGTTTCCCGAAAGCTTTACCTTTTCCATCGCCGACTGGGTCAACGGTTGGGTCGATGCGCTGGTCACCAACTATGGCGATGTGTTCCGCCACATCTCCGACACCCTGCTGTGGGCCATCGTCAATCTTGAAGGCCTGCTGCGCGCCGCGCCGTGGTGGTTGATGCTGGCCATCGTCGGCGTCGTGGCGTGGCATGCGACGCGCAAAGTCGTGACCACCGCCGTGATCGTCGGTCTGTTGTTCCTGGTCGGCGCCGTCGGTCTGTGGGACAAGTTGATGCAGACCCTCGCGCTGATGATGGTGGCGACGGTCATTTCGGTGCTGATCGGCGTACCGCTGGGGATTCTCTCGGCGCGCAGCAATCGCCTGCGTTCGGTGCTGATGCCGCTGCTCGACATCATGCAGACCATGCCGAGCTTCGTGTACCTGATTCCGGTGCTGATGCTGTTCGGCCTGGGCAAGGTGCCGGCGATTTTCGCCACCGTGATCTACGCCGCGCCGCCGCTGATCCGCCTGACCGATCTGGGCATCCGCCAGGTCGACGGCGAAGTGATGGAAGCCATCAACGCCTTCGGCGCCAACCGCTGGCAGCAACTGTTCGGCGTGCAACTGCCGCTGGCCCTGCCGAGCATCATGGCCGGGATCAACCAGACCACCATGATGGCCCTGTCGATGGTGGTAATCGCCTCGATGATCGGCGCCCGTGGCTTGGGTGAAGATGTGCTGGTGGGCATTCAGACCCTTAACGTCGGACGCGGTCTCGAGGCCGGTCTGGCGATCGTGATTCTCGCAGTGGTCATCGACCGCATTACCCAGGCGTATGGTCGGCCACGGCATGAGGTGAGCAAATGAGCAACGCAACCGTGAGCAAGATCGAAGTCAAAAACGTCTTCAAGATTTTCGGCAACCGCGCCAAGGACGCTCTGGCGATGGTCGGCCAGGGCAAGACCAAGGATCAGGTGCTGAACGAAACCGGTTGCGTGGTCGGGGTCAACGACTTGTCCCTGAGCATCGGCACCGGCGAGATCTTCGTGATCATGGGCCTGTCCGGCTCCGGCAAATCGACCCTGGTGCGCCACTTCAACCGCCTGATCGACCCGACCAGCGGCGCGATCCTGGTGGACGGCGTGGACATCCTGCAATACGACATGGAAGCCCTGCGCGAATTTCGCCGGCACAAGATCAGCATGGTGTTCCAGAGCTTCGGTCTGCTGCCGCACAAGACCGTGCTCGACAACGTCGCCTACGGCCTGAAAGTGCGCGGCGAGAGCAAGCAGCTGTGCGCGGAACGCGCGCTGCACTGGATCAACACCGTGGGCCTCAAGGGCTACGAAAACAAATACCCGCACCAGCTCTCCGGCGGCATGCGCCAACGTGTGGGCCTGGCCCGCGCCTTGGCAGCGGACACCGACATCATCCTGATGGACGAAGCGTTCAGCGCGCTGGATCCGCTGATCCGCGCCGAGATGCAGGACCAGTTGCTGGAGCTGCAAAAGACCCTGCACAAGACCATCGTCTTCATCACCCACGACCTCGACGAGGCCGTGCGCATCGGCAACCGCATCGCGATCCTCAAGGACGGCCGCCTGATCCAGGTCGGCACGCCGAAAGAGATCCTGCATTCGCCGGCGGACGAGTATGTCGACCGCTTCGTGCAGCGGCGGGCGGCGGTGGTTTAAACAGATTTGTGTTGGCTGGGCCGGCCCCGAAATCGTCGGCAAAGCTGCATCAATGTTCGGATGAGGTTTTAGATGTCCCAGGCTGAAAAAATCGTTATCGCCGACGCTCCGATGCGTTGGCAGGATGTGGTCGCAGTCGCTCGTCATGGCGCGCAGCTCGAGCTGTCGGCCCAGACCTGGGCGCGCATTGAAAACGCGCAGGGCATCGTCCAGCGCATTGTTGTCAGCGGCGAACGCGCCTACGGCGTGAACACCGGGCTCGGTGCGCTGTGCAACGTTTCACTGAAAGACGAACAGCTCAGCCAGCTGTCGCGCAACACCTTGCTCAGCCATGCCTGCGGCGTCGGTCCGGTGCTGGCCGATGAGCAGACCCGCGCCATCCTGTGCGCTGCGATCCGCAACTACAGCCACGGCAAATCCGGCATTCATCGCCGGGTGGTCGAAGCGCTGCTGGCGCTGCTCAATCGCGGTATCACCCCGCAAGTACCGTCCCAGGGTTCGGTGGGTTACCTGACCCACATGGCGCACATCGGCATCGCGCTGCTGGGCGTGGGCAATGTCAGCTATCGCGGGCAGATCGTGTCTGCACAGCAGGCGCTGGCCGAAGAGGGCCTGCAACCGGTGCAGCTCGGGGCGAAGGACGGTCTGTGCCTGGTCAACGGTACGCCGTGCATGACCGGTCTCGGTTGCCTGGCGATTGCCGACGCCACGCGTCTGCTGCAGTGGGCCGACGTGATCGGCGCCATGAGTTTCGAAGCCCAGCGCGGCCAGATCGCCGCGTTCGATGCCGAGATCATTGCGCTCAAACCGCATCCGGGCATGCAGCAGGTCGGCGTCAATCTGCGCGCCTTGCTCGATGGCAGCGAAGTGATCGCCGGGAGCAAAGGCATTCGCACCCAGGATGCCTTGAGCATCCGCTCGATCCCGCAGGTGCACGGCGCCGCCCGCGATCAACTGGAACACGCGATCAAACAGATCGAAACCGAACTCAACGGCTGCACCGACAACCCTTTGCTGCTGGGCACGCCGGACGATTTCCGGGTGATGTCCCAGGCCAACCCGCACGGGCAATCAGTGGCGCTGGCGGCGGATCTGCTGGCCATTGCAATGGCCGAAATCGGCTCGATTGCCGAGCGGCGTCTGGATCGCCTGATCAACCCGCACGTCAGCGGCCTGCCGGCGTTTCTGGTGGCCAATCCGGGGGTGAACTCCGGGATGATGATCGTGCAATACGTCGCCGCGTCGCTGTGCGCGGAAAACCGCCAGTTGGCGCAACCGGCGGTGCTCGACAATTACGTCACTTCGGGCCTGCAGGAAGATCACTTGAGCATGGGCACCAACGCCGCGCTGAAGCTGCACCGCGCGCTGGAAAACTGCACGCAGATCCTCGCCATCGAGTACCTGCTGGCGGCCCAGGCGTTTGAATTTCTCAAGGAACAGCGCTTCGGCGCGGGCACCGATACCGCCTGGCGACTGCTGCGCGAAAAAGTCCCGGCCTACGATCAGGACCGCTGGCTGGCGCCGGATATCGCCGCTGCCGCAAGCGTTCTGAAAGATACGGATCTGCTGCACAACGCATTACCGAATTTGCACTGAAAACTACCCACGCCAGCGTGCCAAGGCGCGGCTCCCCAAAAGGGCAGACGCGACGGACAACGGACATCTCCGGAGCGTCTGGCGAGTTAACAATAAACTCTCAAAAGGAGCACAAAATGACTGCGCTGAACCTGATCCCCGGCCAACTGAGCCTGGCCCAACTGCGTGACATTTATCAGAACCCGGTCAAGCTGACCCTCGACAACAGCGCCAGCGCGCAGATCGAAGCCAGCGTGGCCTGCGTCGAGCAGATCCTCGCGGAAAACCGCACCGCCTACGGCATCAACACCGGTTTCGGCCTGCTGGCCTCGACCCGCATCGCCAGCGAAGACCTGGAAAACCTCCAGCGTTCGCTGGTGCTGTCCCACGCCGCCGGTGTCGGCCAGCCGATCAGCGATGAGCTGGTGCGCCTGATCATGGTGCTCAAGGTCAACAGCCTCAGCCGTGGTTTCTCTGGCATCCGTCGCGTGGTGATCGATGCGCTGATCGCGCTGATCAACGCCGAGGTCTATCCGCACATTCCGTTGAAAGGCTCGGTGGGTGCCTCCGGCGACCTGGCACCGCTGGCGCACATGTCGCTGGTGCTGCTGGGCGAGGGCAAGGCGCGCTACAAGGGCGAGTGGATGGAAGCGACCGAAGCGCTGAAAGTCGCCGGTCTGACCCCGCTGACGCTGGCGGCGAAAGAAGGTCTGGCGCTGCTCAACGGTACTCAGGTTTCCACCGCATTCGCGCTGCGCGGCCTGTTCGAAGGTGAAGACCTGTTCGCCGGCGCGCTGGCGCTGGGCGGTCTGACGGTGGAGGCGGTGCTCGGTTCGCGTTCGCCATTCGATGCGCGCATCCACGCCGCCCGTGGCCAGAAAGGCCAGATCGACGCCGCTGCCGCTTACCGCGATCTGCTGGGCGAGCGCAGCGAAGTCTCCGACTCGCACCAGAACTGCGAAAAGGTGCAGGATCCGTACTCGCTGCGTTGCCAGCCACAAGTCATGGGCGCGTGCCTGACCCAGTTCCGCCAGGCCGCCGAAGTGCTGGCCATCGAAGCCAACGCCGTGTCTGACAACCCGCTGGTGTTCGCGGCCGAAGGCGACGTGATTTCCGGCGGCAACTTCCACGCCGAACCAGTGGCCATGGCCGCTGACAACATGGCGCTGGCCATTGCCGAAATCGGTTCCCTGAGCGAGCGCCGCATCTCGTTGATGATGGACAAGCACATGTCGCAGCTGCCGCCGTTCCTCGTCGCCAACGGAGGCGTGAACTCCGGCTTCATGATCGCCCAGGTGACCGCTGCGGCCCTGGCCAGCGAAAACAAGGCGCTGTCCCATCCGCATTCGGTGGACAGCCTGCCGACTTCCGCCAACCAGGAAGACCACGTGTCGATGGCCCCGGCCGCCGGCAAGCGCCTGTGGGAAATGGCCGAGAACACGCGCGGGATTCTCGCGGTGGAATGGCTGGCGGCGGTGCAGGGCCTGGACCTGCGCAACGGCCTGAAGACCTCGACCAAACTGGAACAGGCCCGCGGGATTCTGCGTCGCGAAGTGCCGTTCTACGAGAAGGACCGCTTCTTCGCACCGGACATCAATGCGGCGACCGAACTGCTGGCTTCGCGGGTGCTGACTGAACTGGTTCCGGCGAAACTGCTGCCGAGCCTTTAACCACCACTGATCGTTCCCACGCAGAGCGTGGGAACGATCGCAAGACGAGGACTTGGGATGAAAATCCTCTGGCAACACTGCCACGTCGCAACCATGGCGCAAGGCATCTACTCGATCATCGAGGATGCGGCCATCGTGACGTCCGGTGCACTCATCGAGTGGATCGGCCCGCGCAGCCAATTGCCGTCAGGCGAATACCCGGCGGTCAATGACCTGCAAGGCGCGTGGGTCACTCCCGGCCTGATCGACTGCCACACCCACACTGTGTTCGGCGGCAACCGCAGCGGCGAGTTCGAGAAGCGCCTGCAAGGCGTCAGCTATGCCGAAATCGCAGCGGCCGGCGGCGGCATCGCCAGCACTGTGCGGGCCACGCGCGAAGCCTCGGAAGACGAGCTGTTCGCCAGCGCCGCCAAACGCTTGAAAAGCCTGATGCGCGACGGCGTGACCACAATCGAAATGAAGTCCGGCTACGGCCTCGATCTGGCCAGCGAGCGCAAGATTTTGCGGGTCATCCGTCGCCTCGCCGCCGAGCTGCCGATCAGCGTGCGCAGCACCTGCCTGGCCGCCCATGCCTTGCCGCCGGAATACCAGGATCGCGCCGACGATTACATCGATCACATCTGCGCCGAGATGCTGCCCGCGCTGGCCGCCGAAGGCCTGGTCGATGCGGTGGATGCGTTCTGCGAATACCTGGCGTTCTCCCCGGAACAAGTCGAGCGGGTGTTCATCGCCGCGCAAAAACTCGGTCTGCCGGTGAAGCTGCACGCCGAGCAATTGTCGTCGCTGCACGGCTCCAGCCTCGCTGCGCGCTACCACGCACTTTCCGCCGATCACCTGGAGTTCATGGACGAAGCCGACGCCATCGCCATGGCCGAGTCCGACACCGTCGCGGTGTTGTTGCCGGGCGCGTTCTACTTCCTGCGCGAAACCCAGTTGCCGCCGATGGACGCCCTGCGCAAACACAAGGTGAAAATCGCCATCGCCAGCGACCTCAACCCCGGCACCTCGCCGGCGCTGTCGTTGCGCCTGATGCTGAACATGGCCTGCACCTGTTTCCGCATGACCCCGGAGGAAGCCCTGGCCGGCGCCACGATTCACGCGGCGCAAGCCTTGGGCATGGCCGAGACCCACGGTTCGCTGGAAGTCGGCAAGGTCGCCGATTTTGTCGCCTGGCAGATCGACCGCCCTGCGGATCTGGCGTACTGGCTGGGTGGTGAACTGGACAAACGCGTCGTGCGTCACGGCGTTGAATCAAGTCTGTAGGAGAGCGGTTGTGGATAAGGTTCTGAACTTCAAACAAGGTCGCGTGCCGCTGCTGATCAGCATGCCCCACGCCGGTGTGCGCCTGACCCCGGCGGTCGAGGCCGGGTTGATCCCGGACGCGAAAAGCCTGCCGGACACCGACTGGCACATTCCGCAGCTCTACGATTTCGCCGCCGAACTGGGCGCCAGCACCCTGGCGGCCGAGTACTCGCGATTTGTCATCGACCTGAACCGGCCGTCCGACGACAAACCGCTGTACGCCGGCGCCACCACCGGGCTGTACCCGGCGACGCTGTTCGATGGCATTCCGTTGTTCAAGGACGGGCAGGAGCCGTCGAAAGAAGAGCGTGCGACCTATCTGGAGCAGATCTGGACGCCGTATCACCGCACCTTGCGGGAAGAGCTGGCGCGGCTAAAAGCCGAGTTCGGTTACGCACTGCTGTTCGATGCGCATTCGATCCGCTCGATCATCCCGCACCTGTTCGATGGCAAGCTGCCGGACTTCAACCTCGGCACTTTCAACGGCGCCAGTTGCGATCCGCAGTTGGCCACGCAACTGGAAGCAATCTGCGCCCGCCACGACGCTTACAGCCATGTGCTGAACGGGCGCTTCAAGGGCGGCCACATCACCCGTCACTACGGCAACCCGGCGGAAAACATCCACGCCGTGCAACTGGAACTGGGCCAGTGCACCTACATGGAAGAGTTCGAACCGTTCCGCTACCGCGCCGATCTGGCGGAGCCGACGCGGGTGGTGCTCAAGGAATTGCTGCAAGGGCTGCTTGCCTGGGGCAAATCCCGCTATACCGCATAACTTTGTGGGAGCAAGCCCGCTCCCACAAGGGTTTTGGGTTTTCACGGGTTCCGCGTTCCAACGGGGTCGCCACCGTGCAAATCCCGGTCGCCACAGTTCGCTTTTCCCGCTCGTCTGCTGCGTAATGTTTCGGCCACGGTGCAAGAAGACACCGATCCGAACAATAACCCGCTGCCGCACGAGACGATCCCACATGAAAAGACTGTTCACTCGTTGTGCGTTAATCCTGACCGGCAGTGCGCTGCTCAGCGCCGGTGCCATGGCTTCCGATGATGCTTCCTGCAAAACCGTGCGCATGGGCGTGGTCAACTGGACCGACGTGATCGCCACCAGCGGCATGGCCGACGTGCTGCTCAACGGCCTCGGCTACGAAAGCAAGCAGACCAGCGCGGTGCAGCAAATCATCTTCGCCGGCATCCGCGACAAGCGTCTGGATATCTTCCTCGGCTACTGGAAACCGGCGATGGACAAGAACATCGCGCCATTCCTCGCCGCCAATCAGGTCAAGGTCATGGACAGGCCCAGCCTGGCCGACGCCCAGGCGACGTTGGCAGTGCCGGATTACGTAGCGGCGGCGGGGCTGAAAACCTTCGGCGACATCGCGAAATTCAAGGATCAACTCGGCGCCAAGATCTACGGCATCGAGCCCGGCAGCGGCGCCAACACCACGATCAAGACGATGATCGAAACCAATCATTTCGGCCTGAAGGATTTCAAGATCATCGAATCCGGTGAGGCCGGCATGCTCGCCGCCGTGCAGCGGGCGGTGAACCGCAAAGAGTTCGTGGTGTTCGTCGGCTGGACCCCGCACCCGATGAACATCAACATGAAAATCACCTACCTGACCGGCAGTGAAGACGTCTACGGCCCGAACGAAGGCGCCGCCACCGTTTCCACCGTCACCGCGCCGGACTACGCCGAGCGCTGCCCGAACGTCCATCGACTGCTGGAAAACCTGACCTTCACCGCCGCCCAGGAAAGCCAGTTGATGGTGCCGATCATGGAGCGCAAGACCCCTCAGGAAGTGGCGAAGAGCTGGCTGCGTGAGCATCCCGAAGACCTGCAACGCTGGCTGGCGGGTGTCAGCAGTTTCGATGGCAAGGACGGCGTGGCCACGGTTCAGGCCAGCCTGAAAAACTGATGGGCACTTATCCACTTTCACCGGCGATGGCGGCGTTCGTTGCCAGAACCGAAAGCTTCGCCAGCGATGACAGCAGCCTCGGCGGATTGCGCAAATCCTATGACGACATGTGCCGCGCCTTCACGCCCGAACGGCCGGCGGGTCTGGAGGTGGTGGATTTCCAGTTGAGCGGGGTGGCGGTGCGTTCGTATCGCCCGCCCGTCCGGCCATCGGCCAGTGGCTGGCCGTGCGTGTTGTACCTGCACGGCGGCGGTTGGGTGGTCGGCGGGCTGGATTCCCATGACTTCATCTGCTGCGAGCTGGCCATGGCGCTTGGGGCAATGGTGGTGGCGGTGGATTACCGGCTGGCGCCGGAACATCCGTTCCCCGCCGGTTTCGAGGATTGCCTGAGCGTCTGGCGCGCGTTGCGCAGTGGGCCCTTCTGGTTCGACCCCGGACGGATGCTGGTGGCGGGCGACAGCGCCGGCGGCAATCTGGCGGCGGCGCTGTGCCTGGCACTGCGCGATGCCGGCGAGCCGCTGCCGGGTGCGCAGGTCTTGATCTATCCGGGGCTGGGAGGCGACGAGCAGTTACCGTCGCGCAGCGAATGTGCCGATGCGCCGTTGCTCGCCAGCAGCGATCTCGACTGTTATCACGCCTTGTACCTGCGCGGCACCGCCAAGCCGAACGCCTATGCGATGCCGTTGCTGGCCGGGGACTTCAGCGGTTTGCCCCCGGCCTGGATCGCCGTGGCGCAGTTCGACCCGCTGCGTGACGACGGTGTGCGCTGCGCCGAGCGGCTGAACGCGGCGGGCGTCGACGCGGCGCTGTATTACGGCGAAGGGCTGGTTCATGGCTGCCTGCGGGCGCGACATCAGGTCGCCGAGGTCGATCGTCTCTTTGAGAACCTGCTGGGGTTCATGGCTGACAAAATGTGACAGCGTACGGGCATGCTCATTGACGTAAATCGGGTTTATGATGCCGGACGGCAGAATAATAGAAGTCCCCCCAGGGATGACCTCGACCCCTTACGGAGCGCGCAATGCAGACTTTGTTTCCGCAGATCAAACCTCACGCACGGCACGATCTGGCCGTCGATGACACCCATACGCTGTACGTCGACGAAAGCGGTTCACCGGAAGGTTTGCCGGTGGTGTTCATCCACGGAGGTCCCGGCGCCGGATGCGACGCCCAGAGTCGCCGCTATTTTGATCCGAACCTGTATCGCATTGTCACCTTCGATCAGCGCGGCTGTGGTCGTTCCACGCCTCACGCCAGCCTGGAAAACAACACCACCTGGGATCTGGTCGAAGACCTCGAGCGCATCCGTAAACATCTGGGCATCGACAAATGGGTGCTGTTCGGCGGTTCCTGGGGTTCGACCCTGGCGCTGGCCTACGCGCAGACCCACCCGGAGCGCGTGCACGGTCTGATCCTGCGCGGGATCTTTCTCTGCCGTCCGCAGGAAATCGAATGGTTCTACCAGGCCGGCGCCAGCCGTCTGTTCCCCGACTACTGGCAGGACTACCTCGCGCCGATTCCGCTGGACGAGCGCGACGACCTGCTCAGCGCTTTCCACAAACGCCTGACCGGCAACGACCAGATCGCCCAGATGCACGCAGCCAAGGCCTGGTCGACCTGGGAAGGGCGCACCGCGACCCTGCGTCCGAACCCGCTGGTGGTCGACCGCTTCTCCGAGCCGCAGCGCGCCTTGTCGATCGCGCGGATCGAATGCCACTACTTCACCAACAATGCCTTCCTTGAGCCAAACCAGCTGATCCGCGACATGGGCAAGATCGCCCATCTGCCGGGCGTGATCATCCACGGCCGCTACGACGTGATCTGCCCGCTCGACAACGCCTGGGAACTGCATCAGGCCTGGCCGAACAGCGAGCTGCAGGTGATCCGCGATGCCGGCCACGCCGCGTCCGAACCGGGTATCACTGATGCGCTGGTACGCGCCGCCAGCAAAATGGCCCGTCGTCTGCTCGACCTGCCGCCCGAAGAAGCATGAAGGGGCTGTTGCAGCGCGTGAAAGGCGCGCGGGTCGAAGTGGCGGGCGAGGTGGTTGGCAGTGTCGATCAGGGTTTGCTGGTGCTGGTAGCGGTAGAACCCGACGACACGCCGGCCAGCGCCGACAAACTTCTGCATAAGCTGCTTAACTATCGAGTGTTCAGTGACGCCGAGGGCAAGATGAATCTGTCCCTGGCGGATGTGGGCGGCGGGTTGCTGCTGGTCTCTCAGTTCACCCTCGCTGCCGACACCAAAAGCGGGTTGCGCCCGAGTTTCTCGACCGCCGCCCCTCCGGCGCTGGGCGAAGAATTATTCGACTATCTATTAAGCAAAGCGAAACAGATGCATGGCACAGTGGCATCAGGTAGATTCGGCGCGGATATGCAGGTGCACCTGGTCAACGATGGCCCGGTAACCTTCCTGTTACAGACATGAAAGCGCTTGAAACATCTTTTTAAGGGCTTTTCGACTGAAAACAGGGAATTTTCGCGATAAATACTTTGTTACCCCTGATGCGTTGTCACGCGGGCTACTAGATAATCGCGCGCTACGGGGATCAGCGTTCGTTGGTCCATTTTGACTTAGGTAGAGACTTGTCCGGATCCGATTGGGGAATCATTTTGACCCAGCGGAGTCGGAACAATGCTCGCCAACTTGGCAAGGGTGTCCTGCAAGGTCGGTTTTTTTGTACCGAATCCCTCACAGGCACTTCATCTGGCCGTTGGTTTATTGATCTGTTTTCGGCGAGGGTTGCTCGTGATTGTTAGTCCCTGTAATGCAGCAAAATTGTCTGCCAAACGCTTGCGCAGCGCTCTGGTAGCGGGCTCGGCAGTACTCTGCCTGCTCAGCGCCGGCCAGCTTTGGGCATTCAATCTTGACGATGTGTCGGCCAAGGCCAAAGAGCTGGCCGGGCAGAAGTTCGAAGCCCCGCGCAGCAACCTGCCGAACGAATTCCGTGAAATGAAATTCGCGGACTATCAGAAGATTCGTTTCCGCACCGAAAAAGCCGAATGGGCCGACCAGAAGACCCCGTTCAAGCTGTCCTTCTATCACCAGGGCATGCACTTCGATACGCCGGTGAAAATCAACGAAATCACCGCTAACACCGTCGAAGAGATCAAATACGATCCGAGCCGTTTCGATTTCGGCGACCTGCAGTTCGATCCGAAGGCCACCGAACAACTGGGCTACGCCGGTTTCCGTGTGCTGTACCCGATCAACAAGGCGGACAAGCAAGACGAAATCATGACCATGCTGGGCGCGAGCTACTTCCGCGTCGTCGGCAAGGGTCACACCTACGGTCTGTCGGCCCGTGGCCTGGCGATCGATACCGCTCTGCCGTCCGGCGAAGAATTCCCGCGTTTTCGCGAGTTCTGGATTCAGCAGCCGAAGCCGGGCGACAAGCACCTGGTGATCTTCGCCCTGCTGGATTCGCCTCGTGCGACCGGCGCCTACCGTCTGATCCTGCGTCCGGGCAGCGACACCATTGTCGACGTGAAGGGCCAGATGTACCTGCGTGACAAGGTCGGCAAGCTCGGCATCGCGCCGCTGACCAGCATGTTCCTGTTCGGCGCCAACCAGCCGTCGAAAGTGCTCAACTACCGTCGTGAACTGCACGACTCCAGCGGTCTGTCGATCCATGCCGGCAACGGCGAGTGGATCTGGCGTCCGCTGAACAACCCGAAACACTTGGCTGTCAGCCAGTTCAGCGTCGAGAACCCGCGTGGTTTCGGTCTGCTGCAACGTGGCCGTGACTTCAGCCACTACGAAGACCTCGACGACCGCTACGACAAGCGCCCAAGCGCCTGGATCGAGCCGAAGGGCGACTGGGGCAAGGGCACCGTTGATCTGGTCGAGATCCCGACCGCCGACGAAACCAACGACAACATCGTTGCGTTCTGGAACCCGGAAAAACTGCCGGAGCCTGGCCAGCCGCTGGACTTCGCCTACCGTATGCACTGGACCATCGACGAAGCCGCGCTGCACGCGCCGGACAGCGCCTGGGTCAACCAGACCCTGCGTTCGACCGGTGACGTCAAGCAATCGAACCTGATCCGTCAGCCGGATGGCAGCGTTGCCTACCTGGTCGATTTCGAGGGCCCGTCCCTGGCCGCTTTGGCTCCGGATGCGGACGTTCGCAGCCAGGTCAGCGTCGGCGACAACGCCGAACTGGTCGAAAACAGCGTGCGCTACAACCCGGAAACCAAGGGCTGGCGCCTGACCCTGCGGATGAAGATCAAGGATGCAAGCAAGTCCACCGAGATGCGCGCGGCTCTGGTGCAGCCAGTGGTCACCGCTGATCTGGCCAAGTCTTCGGTGCCGACGTCCAACTCGTCGGTAGCCAAAGCCGACAAGGTTGCCGCCAAGCAACAAGAGAAAGCCGACAAGGAAGCCAAGGCCGCCGAGGCCAAACAGGCCGACGCCAAGCCGGTTGCAGATGCCAAGGACAAGGCCAACAAAGACGCCAAGCAGCCAGCCGCTGCGGACGCGGCCCCAGCCACACCGGAATCGGCACCGACTGAAGAAGTCCTGACCGAGACCTGGAGCTATCAGTTGCCTGCCGATGAGTAACTCTCAAGTACAGCCAGAGACTCTGTCCGAGTATCTGGCGCATCTGCCGATGACCGACGAGCAGCGCGCGGAACTCGCGGGCTGCCAGTCATTCAGCGAATTGCATGAACGCCTGTCGTCCAAGACCTTTGACGCACCGATCGAAGCCGCCCAGGCTTCGGTGGGCAAGCGCCTGATCCTGAGCACCGCCGAAGAGCTGCAAGACGCGGAAATGCTGGTGCTAGACGCCAGCGGCCGGGTCAGCATGAAGGCTACGCCGCCGATCCGTCGGACCAAGGTCGTGCCGGAGCCGTGGCGCACCAACATTCTGGTGCGTGGCTGGCGCCGCCTGACCGGCCGGACCAACCCGCCACAACCGCCGAAGGACGCCAACGTGCTGCCGGCGGCGCGCTGGCGCACGGTCGGTTCGATCCGTCGCTACATTCTGCTGGTGCTGATGCTGGGTCAGACCATCGTCGCCGGCTGGTACATGAAAGGCATCATGCCGTACCAGGGCTGGTCGTTCGTCGATCTTGAAGAAGTCCTGCATCAACCGCTGCTGCAAACCGCCACGCAAGTGCTGCCGTATGCGCTGCAGACCAGCATCCTGATCATGTTCGGGATTCTGTTCTGCTGGGTGTCTGCCGGTTTCTGGACCGCGCTGATGGGCTTCCTCGAATTGCTCACCGGTCACGATAAATACCGGATCTCCGGTAAAAGTGCCGGCAACGAGCCGATTCCGAAAGACGCCCGCACCGCACTGGTAATGCCGATCTGCAACGAAGACGTGCCTCGGGTGTTCGCCGGTCTGCGCGCGACCTTCGAGTCGGTCGCCGCTACCGGTGACCTGGACCGTTTCGACTTCTTCGTCCTCAGCGACAGTAACGACACCGACATCTGCGTTGCCGAGCAGCAGGCCTGGCTGGACGTCTGCCGCGAAGCCAAGGGCTTCGGCAAGATCTTCTATCGCCGCCGTCGCCGTCGCGTCAAACGCAAGAGCGGCAACCTCGACGACTTCTGCCGTCGCTGGGGCGGTGACTACAAGTACATGGTCGTACTCGACGCCGACTCGGTCATGAGCGGCGAGTGCCTGACCAGTCTGGTGCGCCTGATGGAGGCCACGCCGGACGCCGGCATCATCCAGACCGCGCCGCGCGCTTCGGGCATGGACACGCTGTATGCGCGCATGCAGCAGTTCGCCACTCGCGTGTACGGTCCGCTGTTCACCGCCGGCCTGCACTTCTGGCAGCTGGGTGAATCCCACTACTGGGGTCACAACGCGATCATCCGCATGAAGCCGTTCATCGACCACTGCGCCCTGGCGCCGTTGCCGGGCAAGGGTGCGTTCTCCGGTGCGATTCTCTCTCACGACTTCGTTGAAGCTGCGCTGATGCGCCGTGCCGGCTGGGGCGTGTGGATTGCCTACGATCTGCCGGGCAGCTACGAAGAACTGCCGCCGAACCTGCTCGACGAACTCAAGCGTGACCGTCGCTGGTGCCACGGCAACCTGATGAACTTCCGTCTGTTCCTGGTCAAAGGCATGCACCCGGTGCACCGCGCGGTGTTCCTGACCGGCGTGATGTCTTACCTGTCGGCGCCGCTGTGGTTCTTCTTCCTGGTGCTATCGACCGCGCTGCTGGCGGTGAACACGCTGATGGAGCCGCAGTACTTCCTCGAACCGCGTCAGCTCTATCCGCTGTGGCCACAATGGCACCCGGACAAGGCGATCGCGCTGTTCTCGACGACCATCGTGCTGCTGTTCCTGCCGAAGCTGTTGAGCATCATCCTGATCTGGGCCAAGGGTGCGAAAGAGTTCGGCGGCAAGTTCAAGGTGACCGTGTCGATGCTGCTGGAGATGCTGTTCTCCATGCTGCTGGCGCCGGTGCGGATGATTTTCCACACCCGTTTCGTCCTCGCCGCGTTCCTCGGCTGGGCCGCGACCTGGAACTCGCCGCAGCGTGACGACGACTCCACGCCGTGGAGCGAAGCGGTCAAGCGTCACGGCCCGCAGACCCTGCTGGGCTTCTTCTGGGCGCTGCTGGTGATCTGGCTGAACCCGAGCTTCCTGTGGTGGCTGGTGCCGATCGTCGGTTCGCTGATGCTGTCGATTCCGGTGTCGGTGATTTCCAGCCGCGTCGGTCTGGGCCTCAAGTCTCGTGACGAGAGCCTGTTCCTCATCCCCGAGGAATACAATCCGCCACAGGCGCTGCTGGCCACCGATCAGTACACCCACGAAAACCGCTGGCACGCACTGAATGACGGCTTCATCCGCGCGGTGGTCGATCCACAGCAGAACGCCCTGGCGTGCTCGCTGGCGACCTCGCGTCACGGTCAGGCCGAGCCGATCGAATGGCTGCGCCAGGAACGTGTGCGTCACGCGATCAAGGTCGGCCCGGCCGGGCTGAACAACCATGATCGCCTGCAATTGCTGAGCGATCCGGTGGCCCTGGCCCGTCTGCACGAGCAGGTGTGGGCCGAAGGTCACGCCGAGTGGCTGGACGCATGGCGGGCCTCGGTGAAAGCCGATCCCCATGCGCCGCTGCTGCCGCTCAAGCCGGTGAGCTTGCAGGCGCAACCGGCCTGATGAAGAAACCCCGCGAAAGCGGGGTTTTTTTTGCCTGCCGATTACCGTCCCGGACTGCGTCCCATCCGGCAGCAACCGATCAAAAAACCTTGTGCAAACGGACGAGTGCGTTAGCATCCGTCCCCGAATTGGCGCACCCGGACAATCTTGTCCATTTCTGTCGGTTTTCGCGCCGCAAACGCAATGTTTTGGGGACTTGAAGATGAAGAAGTATCTGTCGATGCTGCTGGTCGGCGTCACGGCACTGGTTGCAGTCAATGCGGCGCAGGCCGGCGCAATCGACGACGCGGTCAAGCGTGGCTCGTTGAAGGTCGGCATGGATCCGACCTACATGCCGTTCGAAATGACCAACAAGCGCGGCGAAATCATCGGTTTCGAAGTCGACATCCTCAAAGCCATGACCAAGGCCATGGGCGTCAAGCTGGAGCTGGTCTCCACCGGTTACGACGGGATCATCCCGGCGTTGATGACCGACAAGTTCGACATGATCGGCAGCGGCATGACCCTGACCCAGGAACGCAACCTGCGCCTGAACTTCAGCGAACCGTTCATCGTGGTCGGCCAGACCCTGCTGATCCGCAAGGAGCTGGAAGGCACCATCAAGTCCTATAAAGACCTGAACACCGCCGACTACCGCATCACCTCCAAGCTCGGCACCACCGGCGAGATGGTCGCCAAGAAGCTGATCTCCAAAGCCAAGTACCACGGCTACGACAACGAGCAGGAAGCCGTGCTCGATGTGGTCAACGGCAAGGCTGACGCCTTCATCTACGACGCGCCGTACAACGTGGTCGCGGTGAACAAGGTCGGCGCCGGCAAACTGGTGTTCCTCGACAAGCCGTTCACCTACGAGCCGCTGGCCTTCGGTCTGAAGAAGGGTGACTACGACAGCATCAACTTCATCAACAACTTCCTGCACCAGATCCACGAAGACGGCACCTACGATCGCATCCATGACAAGTGGTTCAAGAGCACCGAGTGGCTCAAGGACATGGAATAACACTGGGTCAGTTAGACCGAGTTACCCCATTCGCGAGCAAGCCCGCTCCCACAGAGATTGTGTGAACACCACAAATCCACTGTGGGAGCGGGCTTGCTCGCGAAGAGGGCCTCCAGAGCAACACAGAATCCGGAACCTGTAATGAAACAGAAAAAAGCCCAATGGCCCTGGCACGTTCTGACCGTGCTGGTGCTGGTCGGCCTGGCCGGCGCGTTGTATTACGCCACGTCGCTGATGTCCTACGAATGGCGCTGGAACCGCGTGCCGCAGTACTTTGCCTATCAGGCCGAGGAAACCCAGCGCGCGACCGACATTTCCACCGTCAGCGAACTGGTGCGCAAGGGCGGCAGCGCGCAGGTCACCCTGCGCAACGATGCCGGTGACGAGCAGCACCTGACCGTCGACGAAAACAGCCTGCAATTCGCTCAGGGCGACGATGTGGCCGAAGGCGACGTCGTGGGCGTGACGCGGCATTGGGCGGCGGGTCCGCTGCTGTGGGGCCTGTGGACCACGCTTTGGCTGTCGGTGGTGTCCGGCGTGCTGGGTCTGCTGATCGGTCTGGCCACCGGGCTGTGCCGGCTGTCGAGCAACCCGACCCTGCGCGACCTGTCGACGATCTATGTCGAACTGGTGCGCGGTACGCCGCTGCTGGTGCAGATCTTCATTTTCTATTTCTTCATCGGCACGGTGATGAATCTGTCCCGGGAGTTCGCCGGGATCGCCGCGCTGTCGCTGTTCACCGGCGCCTACGTGGCGGAAATCATCCGTTCCGGTGTGCAGTCGATTGCCCGCGGCCAGAACGAAGCGGCGCGTTCGCTGGGTCTGAGTGCCGGCCAGTCGATGCGTCATGTGGTGCTGCCGCAGGCATTCAAGCGCGTGCTGCCGCCGCTGGCCGGGCAGTTCATCAGTCTGGTCAAAGACACCTCGCTGGTGTCGGTGATCGCCATCACCGAGCTGCTGAAAAGCGGCCGGGAAGTCATCACCACGTCGTTCTCGCCGTTCGAGATCCTGTTCTGCGTCGCCGGCCTGTACCTGTTGATCAACCTGCCGCTGTCGAAAATCGCCAGCCGGCTTGAGCGGAGGCTCGCGCAAAGTGATTGAAGTTCGCGATCTGGTAAAAGTCTTCGACACCCGTGGGCAAGTGGTGCGCGCGGTGGATAACGTCAGCACGTCCGTGGCCAAGGGCGAAGTGCTGGTAGTGATCGGCCCGTCCGGTTCCGGCAAGTCGACCTTCCTGCGTTGCCTCAATGGTCTGGAAGAATTCGATTCGGGTTCGGTGAGCATCGACGGCCTGCAACTGGCTGACCCGAAAACCGACGTCAACGCCTACCGCCGCGAAGTCGGCATGGTGTTCCAGCATTTCAATCTGTTCCCGCACATGACCGTGCTGGAAAACCTGTGCCTGGCACAGAAAGTCGTGCGCAAGCGCGGCCAGAAGGAAAGCGAGGCCAAGGCTTTGGCATTGCTGGAGAAGGTCGGCATCGCCCAGAAGGCCCGCGAATATCCGTCGCGCCTGTCCGGCGGTCAGCAGCAGCGCGTGGCGATTGCTCGGGCGCTGGCGATGGACCCCAAGGTCATGCTGTTCGACGAGCCGACCTCGGCGCTCGACCCGGAAATGGTCGGCGAAGTGCTGGATGTGATGAAGAACCTGGCCGTGGAAGGCATGACCATGGTCTGCGTCACCCACGAAATGGGCTTCGCCCGGGAAGTGGCGGATCGGGTGTTGTTCTTCGATCACGGTAAGTTGCTGGAAGATGCGTCGCCGGCGGCGTTCTTTGATGCGCCGAAGGATCCACGGGCTCAGGCGTTCCTGCGGCAAGTCCTGTAACTGCGGCGTCTCCCGGGACGCCTTCGCGAGCAGGCTCGCTCCCACATTGGACCGCGTCCGCTCGGACAACTCGGTCGACTGTGGGAGCGAGCCTGCTCGCGAATGGCCTCACCTCGGTTCACAGTGAACCGAGGCCAATGAATCACTTCAAACCTTGAACCGGCCCACCAGCGTTTGCAGGTGAGTGCCCAAACGCGCCAGTTCGACGCTGGAGGCCGCCGTCTCTTCACTGGCCGCCGAGGTCTGGTCCGAGACATCCCGCACGTTCAGCACGCTGCGGTTGATCTCTTCAGCCACGGCGCTCTGTTGCTCGGCCGCTGCGGCGATCTGCTGGTTCATCGCCTGAATCGCCGAAACGGTGCGAGTGATGCTCTCCAGCGAGCCACCGGCACGCCGGGTCAGCTCGACACTGCTGTCGGTCAAGGTGCGGCTGTTGTCCATGATCGTCGCCACTTGCTGGGTGCCGTTCTGCAGGCCGACGATCAGCTCTTCGATCTCTTCGGTGGACTTCTGAGTGCGCTGGGCCAGGCTGCGGACTTCGTCGGCAACCACCGCAAAGCCGCGACCGGCTTCACCGGCACGGGCGGCTTCGATGGCGGCGTTGAGAGCCAGCAGGTTGGTTTGCTGGGCCACGGACTTGATCACGTCGAGCACGCTGCCGATCTTGTCGCTTTCGCGCTTGAGCTCGCCCATGGCCTCGGTGGAATGGCCGACTTCGGCGGCCAGACGTTCGATCTGGGCGATGGCCTCGCCAACCACCTTGTCACCTTCACGGGCCTGCTGGTCGGCGGCGACCGCTGCTTCCGAAGCTTCCTCGGCGTTACGCGCGACTTCCTGCACGGTGGCGGCCATTTCGTTCATGGCGGTGGCGACCTGGTCGGTCTCGATTTTCTGATTGTTGACCCCGGCGCTGGTCTGCTCGGTCACCGCGGACAACTCTTCGGCGGCGCTGGCGATCTGGGTCACGCCGTCGCTGATGCCACCGATCAATTCGCGCAGGCCCTGGGTCATGCTCTGCATCGAGCGCTGCAATTGACCGAGTTCGTCACGGCGCAGGGACACCAGATTGTGGGTCAGGTCACCGGCGGCCACGCGTTCGGCGACTTTCAGGGTCTGCTCCAGCGGAATGATGATCTGCCGGGTGATCGCCCAGGCCGCGAGCAGACCGAAGGCCAGGGCCAGCAGGGTGGCGATCATCAGCATGTTTTTGGCATGCGCGGCATCGGTGTCGCGGACGATGGTCTGAGATTCGGTGAGTTTCTTGCTGACGTCGAGCAGGATGTCGCCCTGGGCCGACATGCGAGCCAGCGCCTTGGCGTTGTTCACCTGGGAGTCGCGGAACTGGCTGACGGCGGCGCGGTAAGCCTTCAGCGATTCGGTGGCCTGTTGCAGGTTGGCGATGTGTTGCTCGGGCAGTTTGCTCGGCAGGCTTTCCAGATTGTTCAGGGCGGCGGCGATGGCATCCAGCGCCGGTTGTTCGGCTTCGGCCTTGCCGCTGTAGGTGTAGCCGCGCACCTGATAGCGCGCCTGCTGCAGCAGTTTGCTCAGCTCGATCACGCTGTTGAATTGCGCGACGCTGTCGCCTTGCAGCAGGGATTTCTCGACTTCGCTGACCTTGGCCACCGCGTTATCGGCGCTGGCGCCGAGTTTGCTGCGAGCGTCTTCACGCTGCACGGTGGCCTGGGTCATGTCGCCAAAGGCGCGTTTGTACTCGGCAACCGCCGCCAGTTGCTGATCGATCATGGCCACGTCGGACGGTTGCTCGATCATGCCGCGGGCGCTTTGCAGGCCGGCGTCGAGTTTGCCGAGCAGGTCGTTGACCGCGCCGGGGCCCTGTTCGCCACGGCGGGCTTCATAGTCCAGACGCGCCAGACGCAGGTCCTTGGTCAGCTCGTTGAGGCTGGAGATGAAGCCGAGCTTGTCGCCCCGGCTGATGATCCCGCTCATGCCGGTCCAGCCGGTGAAGGTGATCAACAGGGTCAGCAGCAGCACCAGGCCGAAACCGATTCCAAGCTTACGTTTGACGCTGACGTTTCCAAGACTCTCGGCTAACCAACGGTACATGCGACGACTCCCCTCGGACCACTAATTGGACTTATGGGGAGGGTATCGGCCGCATGATGGCAATCTGTAACGCCTTTTGTCCGGCGAAGTCTTCAGAACAGCCGGGCGAGCAGTGCGGTGACGGCGGTTTCGACCCGCAGGATTCGCTCGCCCAGTTGCACCGGTTGCAGCCCGGCCTTGGCCAGCAGATCGATTTCGTAGGGAATCCAGCCACCCTCGGGGCCGATGGCCAGGGTCACTGGTTCGCTGAGGGCGCGGGGGCAGGGCGGGAAGTTGCCCGGATGACCGACCAGACCGAGGGTGCCGTCGGTGATGGCTGGCAGGCGATCTTCGACGAACGGCTTGAAGCGCTTCTCGATGATGATTTCCGGCAGCACCGTGTCCCGGGCCTGTTCGAGGCCGAGGATCAGTTGTTCGCGAATCGCTTCCGGCTCCAGGAACGGCGTTTGCCAGAAGCTTTTCTCGACCCGGTAGCTGTTGACCAGAATCACCTTCGACACGCCCATGGTCGCCACGGTCTGGAACACCCGGCGCAGCATCTTCGGGCGGGGCAGGGCGAGTACCAGGGTCAGCGGCAGTTTGGCCGGTGGCGGTTGATCGAGGGTGACCCGCAGCTCGGCTTCGCCCGCGTCAAGGCGCAAAAGCTCGGCCGAGCCCATCAGCCCGCCAATGCGCCCGACCCGCAGGCTGTCGCCGACTTCCGAACGGTGGACTTCCTGCATGTGGGTCAGGCGCCGATCACGCAGCACGACGCGGTCGGCCGCAATGAAGTCGGCCTCTTCGAGCAGCAGCAGGTTCATGGCTGAGTCGCTGGCGGCTGGTCGTTGTGATCGTCGGCGGTTTCTTCCGGGCGTTCGCGCTTGCTGACCAGACTGCCGAACAGGATGCCGACTTCGAACAGCATCCACATCGGCACGGCCAGCAGGGTCTGGGAGAAGATGTCCGGCGGGGTCAGGATCATGCCGACCACGAAGCAGCCGATGATCACGTACGGGCGGATCTTCTTCAGGTATTTGACGTCGACCACGCCGATCCACACCAGCAGCACCACGGCCACCGGGATTTCGAACGCCACGCCGAAGGCGAAGAACAGCGTCATGACGAAATCGAGGTAACTGGTGATGTCGGTCATCATTTCCACACCGGCCGGAGTGGCCGAGGCGAAGAACTTGAAGATCAGCGGGAACACGAAGAAGTAGGCGAACGCCATGCCGGTGTAGAACAGCAGGATGCTGGAGATCAGCAACGGCACTGCGACACGCTTCTCGTGCTTGTACAGGCCCGGTGCGATGAAGCCCCAGATCTGATGCAGGATCACCGGGATCGCCAGGAACAGCGAGACCATCATCGTCAGCTTCAACGGCGTCAGGAACGGCGACGACACGTCGGTGGCAATCATCGTCGCGCCCACCGGCAGGTATTCGCGCAGCGGCGTCGAAACGAAGGTGTAGATCTGCTGGGTAAAGGCAAACAGCCCGGCGAAGATGATGAAGATCGCCGCCACGCAACGCAGCAGGCGGGTGCGCAACTCGGTGAGGTGCGAAACCAGCGGCATGTGCTGGTCGTTTTCGGGGAGATCGCTCATGGGGCTCGCGGCGGCAATGTTGGGTCGTGAGGGGCCGGCGTTGTTGGCGCGGCAGCTGGAGCAATGGGTTCGACAGGCTTCATGATCGGCGCAGTTTCAGCGGCTGCGGCAGAGACGTGCTCGACGCTCGCCGTCGGCGCATGAATTGTTTGTTCCACAACCGGAGGCACTGGCGTCTGATCTGCCACCGGCTGTACCGGCGTCGGCTCCTGCTGAACCGGCGTGAAAATCTTCCGCGCCTCCTGTTCCAGCGACAGGATGTGCTCGTTGTGCAGTTGCCGACGGATTTCGTCGGCACCGATTTCACGCTCAACTTCCTGTTTGATCGCGTTGAAGCTGCGCTTCAGCCGTCCGACCCACAGGCCGGCGGTGCGTGCAGCGCCCGGCAGACGCTCGGGGCCCAGCACCAGCAGGGCGACGAGGCCGACGAGCAGCAGTTCAGAGAAGCTGATACCAAACATTAGTCAGTGCTCACACGTCTTTGCGGATCGGCTCTTCGACTTTCTGCGCCTGCACGTCGATGGTGTGCGGCGGGTTGGCCTGAGCGGTGGCTTGCGGCTGTACCGGCGGTACCGGTTGCGCAGGCGTGACGGTCGGATCGGCCGGTTTTTCGTCGTCGTTCATGGCTTTACGGAAGCCCTTGATCGACTCGCCAACGTCGGTGCCGAGGTTCTTCAGTTTCTTGGTACCGAACACCAGTACCACGACCACCAGGATGACGATCCAGTGTTTCCAGTCAAAAATGCCCATGTTGCTGTTCCTCTTTTGAAGTTGTTCAGGCGGACGGGCGCGAGGCTTTCTCGACGTGTCCGGACAGGCCGAAACGGCGATCCAGTTCATCCAGCACCGCCTGCGGATGCTGCCCCAGCTGGGCAAGCATGACCATGCTGTGGAACCACAGGTCGGCGGTCTCGTAGATCACGTCGCTGCAGTCGCCGCTGACGGCGGCGTCCTTGGCGGCAATGATCGTTTCGACCGACTCTTCGCCGACTTTTTCCAGAATCTTGTTCAGACCCTTGTGGTACAGACTGGCGACATACGAGCTGTCGGCGGCTGCGCCTTTGCGCTCTTCCAGCACCTGAGCAAGGCGGGTCAGAGTGTCACTCATGTTTGTGTCCTGCGGAGTAAATAGCGTGCGGGTCTTTCAGGACCGGGTCGACCGTTTTCCAGTCGCCGTTTTCGAAGACGCGGTAGAAGCAGCTTTGACGGCCGGTATGGCAAGCGATGTCGCCGATCTGTTCGACCATCAGGATGATGACGTCGGCGTCGCAGTCCAGACGCATTTCATGCAGCGTCTGTACGTGGCCGGACTCTTCGCCCTTGCGCCACAGCTTGCCACGGGAACGTGACCAATAGATGGCACGGTTTTCCGCCGCGGTCAGCTCCAGGGCTTCGCGGTTCATCCAGGCCATCATCAATACGCGTCCGGTCTTGTGATCCTGGGCAATCGCCGGCACCAGGCCATCGGCGTCCCACTTGATCTCGTCCAGCCAGTTTTTCATCTTCGACTCCGACAGCGAACCCACACTTCAATAGTCGGGCTCAGGCGTTGAAACAGTGTGCCAGCCGATCACGGAACTGGCTATCGGCGAACGACCAGATACAAGCCGACTGCCACCATGATCCCGGCGGGCCAATGCCCCAGTTCGTGCATCGGGCCCCCGGCGGCGAGGATCGTACCACCCGCCAGATGGGCGCTGCCGAGCAGGCGCAGGAACCAGTCGTCCTTGCGTTTTTTCCACGGTGGCGGCGGGTCGTTGGCGTGGGGCTGGGACATGCGTTCGAGCAGATCGCGGGCCATGTTGGCCAGGTGCGGCAGTTGTTCGAACTGGCTCTGGACGTTGCCGAGCAAGGCTTTCGGGCTGACGCGCTCGCGCATCCAGCGTTCGAGGAACGGCTGCGCGGTGTTCCACAGATCCAGATCCGGGTACAGCTGACGGCCCAGGCCTTCGATGTTCAGCAGGGTCTTTTGCAGCAATACGAGTTGCGGCTGCACTTCCATGTTGAAGCGGCGCGCGGTCTGGAACAGGCGCATCAGCACCTGGCCAAATGAAATATCTTTTAATGGTTTTTCGAAGATCGGCTCGCACACGGTACGGATCGCCGCTTCGAATTCATTCAATTTGGTTTCCGCCGGCACCCAGCCCGAATCGATGTGCAATTGCGCCACGCGGCGGTAGTCGCGCTTGAAGAAGGCGAACAGGTTGCGCGCCAGATAATCCTGGTCTTCCGGGGTCAGGCTGCCGACGATGCCGCAGTCGATCGCGATGTACTGCGGGCTCCACGGGTTGACGGTGCTGACGAAGATGTTGCCCGGGTGCATGTCGGCGTGGAAGAAACTGTCGCGGAACACCTGGGTGAAGAAGATCTCCAC
>Ga0070669_100000234_pt1 | contig 46372 bp, 44 predicted proteins | sample KBSS53metaG_FD_64680 | JGI IMG/M metagenome (GOLD analysis project Ga0070669, IMG submission 64680) | Switchgrass rhizosphere microbial communities from Kellogg Biological Station, Michigan, USA - KBS S5-3 metaG | ecosystem: Host-associated > Plants > Roots > Rhizosphere > Soil ...
CGTGGTCCTTCATACGGTTGCCAGCGGCGCTCAGCCTATCGCCGAGGCAATCGACCTCGAGGAGTTCCCGGAAGTGCTCGGCACCATCGCGGGCGACGATACGATTCTCATCGTCACGCGCTCGGCCGGCGCCCGCGTCCAGTTGACGGAGCGGCTGAGGGCGCTCGCCGGCGCGGGCTGAAACCGGGTCGGTTCCCGGGGAACCCTGAGGCTTGACTGGTGTTCTGTTTCTGTGTAAATATGCAGCCAGACTGCATAAATTCTTATCTCAGGAGCAGCCATGCCGCGCACCATCGTCCTCGCCTACTCCGGTGGTCTCGACACGTCGATCATTGTCCCCTGGCTGCGTGAGAACTACGACGCACGCGTCATCTGCGTCGCCGCTGACATCGGACAGGATCGTGAGGAGCTGCGGGGCGTCCGCGAGAAGGCGATCGCCTCCGGCGCCGAGGAGTGCTACATCGAGGACCTCCGCGAGGAGTTCGTCCGCGATTTCATCTTCCCGACGCTGCGCGCGGGCGCGGTCTACAACCGAAAGTATCTGCTCGGCACGGCGATGGCCCGGCCCCTCATCGCGAAGCGGCAGGTCGAAGTCGCCCGTCGCGTCGGCGCCGACGCGCTGGCGCACGGCTGCACCGGCAAGGGCAACGATCAGGTGCGGTTCGAGATGACCTTCGCTACGCTGGCCCCGGATCTCCCCGTGATCGCGCCGTGGCGCGAGTGGGACATCCGCAGCCGCGAGGATGCCATCGATTACGCCGCCTCGCGCGGCATCCCGATCGCCGCGACGAAGGAGAAGATCTATTCGCGCGACGCCAACCTCTGGCATCTCTCCCACGAGGGCGGGAATCTCGAGGATCCGAACTCCGCGCCGAAGCCGGACATGTTCATGCTCACCACCGAGCCCGCTCAGGCGCCGAACACGCCGGAGGATGTGGTGATCGGATTCGAGCGCGGCACGCCGGTGACGGTGAGCGGCGAGGCGTTCGGTCCGGTGGCGCTCGTCGCGGAGCTCAACGCGATCGGCGGGCGGCACGGTGTGGGCCGCATCGATCTCGTCGAGGATCGCATGGTGGGGATGAAGTCGCGTGGCGTGTACGAGACGCCGGGCGGCACCCTGCTCTACGCGGCGCACTCCGAGCTCGAGCAGCTCGTGCTCGACCGCCGCACCCTCTCCGCCAAGGACCTCATCGCACCGCGCTACGCGGATCTCGTGTACGAGGGTCGCTGGTGGACGACGGAGCGGGAGGGCTACGACGCCTTCGTGAACGTCACGCAGCAGCGTCTCACTGGCACGGTGACGCTCCGGCTGTACAAGGGCTCGGTGAACGTGGTCGGCCGCGAGAGCGTGCACGCGCTGTACGACGAGCGCTTCGTCACGTTCGGCGAGGACGACGTGTACGAGCAGAGCGACGCTGCCGGCTTCATTCGCCTGTTCGCGCTTCCGGCGCGGGTGCGGGCGATCAAGGATCAGGAACTGGCCGCGGCGCACACGTCGGGCAACGGCACGTCGCCCGTGCCCGACGTCGAGTCGGCGCCGGCAGGCGAGCTGGCCGGCGTCTAGGCGACGCGTCGAGGCGTCGCCATGACGAACATCGACGTGGGAGCACCCGCCGCGCCCCAGGGTGGGAAGCGGACGCACAAGCTCTGGGGGGGAAGGTTCGGCGCTGGCCCGACGCCGGAGTTCGACGCGCTCAACAACTCGATCGGCGTCGACTTCCGGCTGTGGCCGTACGATGTCCGCCTGTCGAAGGCGTGGGCCGTGGCGCTCTGGGGCGCCGGCGTGCTCACGCTCGAGGAGAGCAAGGCGATCGAGCGTGGGCTCGATGCCGTCGCATCGCGTCTCGACGCAGGCGAGCAGCCGCTTCCGTCCGACGAGGACGTCCACACGTTGATCGACCGCCTGCTCCACGACGAGATCGGCGACGTCGCATCGAAGCTGCACACCGGTCGCAGCCGTAACGATCAGGTCTCCACCGCCGCGCGGCTCTGGACGATCGACGTGTGTCAGCAGCTGGACGGTGCCGTGCGTGGGCTGCAGAGCGTGATGCTGGAGCAGGCACGCACGCTCGAGACGGCGCTGATGCCGTCGTACACACACCTGCAGCGCGCCATCCCGGTGTCGGGCGCGCACTGGCTGCTCTCGCATTTCTGGCCGCTCGAGCGCGACCGTGCGCGGCTTCGCGCCGCGCATCATTCGGCGGCCGTCCTGCCGCTGGGCTCCGGCGCGGTGGCCGGATGCGCCTATCCGATCTCGCGCATCCTCATCCAGGGGACGCTCGGATTCGATGCACTCTCGCCGAACTCGATCGACGCCGTGAGCGATCGCGACTTCATCGCCGAGGTCCTGTTCGCCGCGACGATGATCGGGACGCACCTGTCGCGGCTCGCCGAGGATCTGATCATCTACGGGTCCAGCGAGTTCGGGTTCGTGCAGTTCGGCGAGGGCTACACCTCGGGCTCGAGCATGATGCCGCAGAAGCGGAATCCCGACGCCCTGGAGCTCGCGCGCGGCTCGGCGGCACGCATGCTCGGCAACCTCACCACGCTGCTCGCGACGCTCAAGGGACTGCCGACGAGCTACAACAAGGACCTGCAGGACGACAAGCGCGTTCTGTTCGACGCGACCGACACCCTGCTCCTCGTCTTGCCCGCGGTCGCCGGCGCGCTCGGCGAGTGTCGCTTCCGCCCCGAGCGGATGCGTGCCGCGCTCTCGAGCACGATGATGGCGACGGATCTCGCCGACTATCTGGTTCGAAAAGGCGCGACGTTCCGCGAGGCGCACGGCGCGGTCGGGCAGCTCGTGCGCGAGAGCGAGACGACGGGTCGCGAGCTGCAGGACCTTCCCTTCGCTTCGTTCGCCGCGGCGCATCCGCGATTCGCCGAGGATGTGCTCGACGCCCTGAGTGCGGAGCGCTCCGTGCTCCAGCGCGAGGTGGAAGGCGGTACGGGCCCGGCGGCGGTGCGTGCACAGATCGACGCGGCGCAGGCCGCGCTCGCTCCGCCGCCGACGCCGCGCTCCACGAACGCGGTCGCGTAGCGCGCGTTACCGCGCGGCCGGCGGCGGATCGAGCTCGCCGTCGCGCGTGTGCGACGACTCGGTCGGATGCTCAGTGGGCGCCGGCCCTTCCGCCGCCTGGCCGCTCGGCGTGGCCGATGGACTCGCCGGCTCGCGCACGACGAATGGGCCCTCCGTCGGTATGACTGCTTCAATCAGCTCGAGCTCGCAGTAGAGCTCGCGCATGCGCGGATCGTGCGCGACGTACCCGGGCCGCGTACCGGCGAACGGTGCGTCGAGCACCTGCAGTGCGCTGACGTCGCTGAGCAGATAGTTGCGCCAACCGCCGGCCGGATCGGACCGGCTGTAGCCCGCGCGGAGCCATCCGCTGAGCATCTCGTGTCCCGCGCTGTTGACGCCGAATCGATGTGGCTCGACGACGCGGATCAGATCGCCGTACTCGAACATGACGAGCGAGCGTCCTCGGATCGCGGCGCACAGTTGCTCTCGAAGGTCGGTCACCTCCATCGTCGCTCCTCGAAGGGCTACGATAATTCGGTGCGAGAAACGGACCGTCGCAACGCACGACACGGCCGGGTACCGCCCGGACGGCACCTCGACCGTGTCGCGCCGGAGAGCCCGGACGAGCACCGGGATCCGACCGTGCGTGGAGCGCCGACGACGTACGCTGCTCGAATCGGCTGCGCGAATCTCTCGCGCGATCCCGCGTGTGGCAAGCGGTGCGCGACGCGAGCGCCGCGCGCCGCGTGTGATGCGAAGTCTAGTGTCGCGCGAAGATGCGCGTCGCGCCACCTGGTGCGAACGCGATCACGTCGTAGCGATCGACGCGACCGCCCATCTCCATCCCCGGCGATCCCGCCGGCATGCCGGGCACGGCGATACCCATCGTCTTCGCCGGCGTCGCCGCGAGCAGTTGCTTCACGTCGGCCGCAGGGACGTGTCCTTCGATCACGTACTTGCCCACCACGCCGGTGTGACAGGAACGCAGCGCAGCAGGAACGCCGAGGCTGTCCTTCAGCGCGTTCATGTCCGAGCGGTCGTGGACCTCGGGGGCGAATCCGTTCGCGCGAAGATGCTCCACCCAATTCTTGCAGCATCCACACGATGGGTCCTTGTACACCGTGATCGGCGTCGGCTTCGGGGCTGCTGCGCCGATGCGTGGCAGCAACGTCGTCATCACCGCACCCCCCAGCGCGGTCGTCGCCGCGCGCGCGATCCAGGCGCGTCGCGTCAGTGGGCGGTCGGTCATCGGCCTGATCTCCTGGTGCGTTGATGGGTCGTCATGGATGCGGATGTCATGCGGGCCTGCTACCCCACGAACCTATTGCCGTTCGGGGATCGCGTCGACGTCGACCGGCGAGAGCCGGCCGCGACGAACGTGCTTCTTTCGAGTGTAGAGCTCGGCGTCGGCGCGCTCGATGGCGTCGCGCAGCGAGAGCATCGGATCGAGAGTGCACGTGCCGACGGTCGCGCTCACCACGTACGGCAGATCCGGCGGCGCCTGGCTCGCGATCGCGGCGGCGAGTCGCGCACCGACATGCTCGGCCGCGCCTGGATCGCCATCGCTCAGCAGGGCGACGAACTCATCGCCGCTCCAGCGGGCCACGATATCCGTCTCGCGCAGGATGCTCTTGAACGCCGTCGCCACGAGGCGGATCGCGGCATCGCCGCTTGCATGGCCGTGCACGTCGTTGATCCCCTTCAGGTCGTCCAGATCGGCGAAGACGAGTGATGGCAAGCGGCCGCTCCGGCGTGCCCGTGCGATCTCCTGATCCGCGAAGAGCGTGAACCCGCGGCGGTTGTGCAGACCCGTCAGCTCGTCGACGAGGGCCAGGGTGTGGAGGTCGCGCTCGTAGCGTAGCTGTGCGCTGATGTCGCGGGCGAGCACCACGACCGCCGGTTGGTCGAGGTACACGCACGGGCTGGAGCTGATCTCCACGTCGAGCGCACTGCCGGTGGACTTCACGAAACGGCCTCGCACGCGAGGCGGGCGACCGCCCTGTGCATCGGTCAGCCCCTCGAGCGCATCCCGCGACTCCGGCGCGGCGAAGTCGGCGATCGACCGGCCGACCAGTGCCTGCTCATTGGCCACGCCGAGCAACTCCGCGGCGGCGGGATTGGTGAACAGGATTCGGCCGGCACTGTGCACCAGCACCGCCTCCGGAGTCATCGCCAGCAGCTGGCGGTAGCGTGCATCGGTCTCGCGCAGGGCGCGAAGGTGCCGCCGCGAGTTGAGCCGCGTCAGGGTGAGCACGCCGAGCACCAGCGCCGCGGCGGCGAGCAGTGCCCAGAGCAGCCACATCGGCCAGACCGCGGCGGTGGCCGAAATGACGACGTCGGCTCCCGTGCGCGGCACGAGCTGCCACACGACCGGATCTTCGACGTTGTCCTGGTAGGAGGTGACGATCCCGGCGACGGTGAGACGGTCATTCGGGCGCGCGTGCGAGAGATCGATCGGCACGCCGTGATTGGCCGGCACCCAGACGTAGATCGTGTCACGCGCGGTCCCGCCGTCGCTCAGGCGCAACCACTGTCCGCCCTCGCTGGGTCCGAGCGCATCGACACGGCCACGTACGCGCACGAGCTGGCCGCGGTAGCGCTCCATCTTCGCGACGTCGATCGGTACGTCACGTGGCTCGATGAGACGAGGCGCGCCCGGCACGATGGTCACTCGCGTGGCGACGAGCTCGAGATCGCCCCGGTAGCGCTTCACGGTTCCCGTCGCCACGAGGCTGTCGCCCTCGCGCACGGGGACGTTGACCGTGCGGGAGAAGATGCGGATGCCGCCGCTCGTGTCCTGCAACGCGACTTCGAACGCACGCGACTGCATCTGTCCCGCCGATACCGTCGCACGGCCCGAGATCGTCACTGGTACCAACGTCCCTTGCGTCGCGATCGCCATTCGGATCGGACGCACGGCGTCGCTCTCCTGCGCATGGAGAGCGGGCGCGACGAGCGTCGCGAGTGAAGCGAGCGCGATCAGGAGTGGCCGACGGATCATGTCCGTGGTCAGCGGGGGAGAGGAGCGTGCGAGCAGCGATGGGGACGGCCTGCAAGATAGCAGTACCGGAGCGGGGCGTCGATCAGGAGCTCGTATCAGCTCGTATGTCTCGACCAGCCGCACGGCAGCGAACGCACAGCGTCTGTGCGCCGAGGTCCGTCGCGAGTCGCCGGACGAACGAGCCGTGAAGATGCCTGAAGCAGAGGATGCGGCGGCAACGCACACAGGCGCCTCCCTTGAGCAGGTCGACTCGGCCGCCGCACTGATCGCAGTCGGTAGCTAGCTCCGTATCGCGGAAGATGCCGAATTTCGCCATTTCGGACGTGAGGTGATTCGAGCTGCCGGCCGTGCCGCGAGGCGCGGCCAGCGAGACGTGCAGTGATCATACCCGCCGTCACGCCGGAGTTCGATGGGCGCGCGCCGCCGAGCGCTAGATTGCACGAATGGCGCGCACGTCCCCGTCCCCGCCCCTGCCCCGCCTTCCGATCGACGACGTGCTGCCCGCGCTCCGCACCGCGCTCACGCATGCGTCGAGCGCGGTGCTGCAGGCACCGCCGGGCGCGGGCAAGACGACCCGTGTGCCACTCGCGCTGCTTGGCGAGTCCTGGCTCACGCCGCAGCGAATCATCATGCTCGAGCCACGCCGGCTCGCTGCCCGCGCCTCGGCGCGACGCATGGCCGATTCGCTGGGCGAATCGGTCGGTGCGACCGTGGGGTTCCGCGTGCGCGGCGAAACGCGGATCGGCGCGCGCACGCGCGTCGAGGTCGTCACCGAAGGCGTGCTCACGCGCATGCTGCACGAGGACGCTGCGCTCGAGGGGGTCGGCCTCGTCATCTTCGACGAGTTTCACGAGCGTAGTCTCAACGCGGATCTCGGCCTCGCTCTCTCGTTGGAGACGCAGGCGGTGCTTCGTCCCGAGCTGCGACTGCTCGTCATGTCCGCCACGCTCGACGGCGTCGCGGTCGCGAGCCTGCTCGGCGACGCGCCGGTGATCGCCAGCGAGGGCAGAACGTTTCCGATCGAGATCCGGTACGTGCCTCGACGCAGCGAGCAGTCGACTGATGCGGCGGTAACGGGCGCGATCCGCCGCGCGCTCGGCGAGGACGACGGCAGCGTGCTCGCCTTCCTTCCGGGGGCGGGCGAGATCCGGCGCACCCATGCGATGCTGACGTCCGGCGCGTTGCCGCCCGATGTGCGCGTGCTTCCACTGTTCGGCGCGATGCCCGCTGCCGCGCAGGACGAGGCGATTCTTCCCGCACCGGCCGGTGCGCGGAAGGTCGTTCTCGCCACGTCCATCGCGGAGACCAGTCTCACGATCGAGGGCGTGCACGTCGTCGTGGACAGCGGGCTGGCGCGCGTACCGGCCTTCTCGCCGCGGACGGGAATGTCGCGGCTCGAGACGGTTCGCGTGTCGCGCGCGTCCGCCGAGCAGCGCTGCGGACGTGCGGGGCGCACCGCACCTGGAGTGTGCTATCGCTTGTGGGCCGGCGAGGAGCACGCGGGCCTCCTGGAGCGCGATCGACCAGAGATCCTTCAGGCCGATCTCGCACCGCTCGCGCTCGATCTGGCGGTCGCGGGAGTCGTCGATGCCTCGTCACTGCGATGGTTGGACCGGCCCCCTGCCCCGGCGCTCGCGCAAGCCCGTGAGCTTCTGAGACAGCTCGGCGCTCTCGACGTCGATGATCGCATCACCCCGCACGGTCACGCGATCGCGTCGTTCGGCGTGCATCCCCGGCTCGCCCACATGATGCTTCGCGGACACGAGCTCGGATTCGGCGCGACTGCGTGTCTGATCGCAGCGTTGCTCGACGAGCGCGACCCCATGCGCCACGGTGCAACCGCTCCCGACGCCGATATCCAGCATCGTGTGGCGATCGTCGAGGGGCGCGAGCGATCGTCGAACGTCGACCGCGAGACGGTTCGACGCGTGCGGGAGCAGGTCCGCACCTGGCGTGCGATGCTGGGAATCGCGCATCGCGCAACCGCCGACGAGAGTGGGTGCGGGCGGGCGCTCGCGCTCGCCTTCCCCGATCGGGTGGCGCAGCGCCGGAGTGGTGCCGAGGAGCGCTACGTGCTCCGCAACGGGCTCGGCGCATTGCTGCCCGAAGGCTCCTCGTTGACGGGAGCGGCGTACCTCGCCGTCGCGGAGCTGGGTGGCCAGCGCCCGGACGCACGCATCCTGCTCGCCGCGTCGCTCGAGCGTGCCGAGCTCGATGAACTGCTCGGCGGCGACGTTCGACGCGAGGATGTCGTGGAATGGCGTTCCGCCGATCGCGCGATCGTCGCTGTGCGGCGCGAGCGGCTTGGGGCCATCGTGCTTCGTGAGACGACGCTGCGCGATGCCGAGCCGGAGGCTGTGGCCGAAGCGCTGCTCTCGGCGCTCACGACGGAGCAGGGACTGTCACTGACGTGGAACGAGAGCGCGTCACGCCTTCGAGCGAGGTTGGCCTTCCTGCATCGTCACGTCGCTGGCTGGCCCGATGTCGGCGACGACACGTTGCGCGCCACGGCGCGCGACTGGCTGCTGCCTCATCTCGTCGGTCTTCGACGACGGGAGCAGGTGGAGGCGCTCGACCTGGGTGCGTTGCTGCTGTCGCGACTGAGCTGGCGACAGCGCGCCGAGCTGGACGAGCTCGCGCCGACGCATTTCGAGGTTCCGAGCGGCTCCAACGTGCGTATCGACTACTTCGATCCCGACGCGCCCGTGCTCGCGGTGCGGCTCCAGGAGTTGTTCGGGCTCGATTCTACGCCGAGCGTGGCCGGTCACGCCGTGCCACTGACGCTTCATCTCCTTTCGCCGGCGCATCGACCGGTGCAGGTCACGCGCGACCTCGCCGGGTTCTGGCGCAACTCGTACTTCGAAGTGCGGAAGGAGCTGCGTGGCCGGTATCCGAAGCACGCGTGGCCCGACGATCCGATGCGCGCCGAGCCGACGCGCCGTGCCCGGCCGCACCGTCGGTAAGGGGCGCGTCAGAAGACGACGCCGAAGGTGATCGGGATGAACTGAAGGTTCGCGCCCACCTCGCGATCACCGAGCATCAGATGGTAGCGCACCTCGAAGAAGGTGGTGAGGTCACCGACGGGGAATCGCAGTCCTCCACCAATGTTCAGGCCCATCGCCGTCTCGGAATCGAGGTTCGAGAACTTGCTGTTGTAGATGCCCACGCCGCCGATGAGGTAAGGGCTGGTGGGTATCTCTGCGAGGTTGAACACGGCGTTCACGGTCGCGTCGATGACTCGGACGTTGTCGCTGAACTTCTTGAGGTTGAACCCGTTCAGGCTTCCGTCGACGCGTGCGCCGATCGGCACGTGGGTACCACCGAAGAACAGGCCGGCGGTGATGTTGTAGCCGAGCTCGGCTTCATCGGCGAGATCGCTCACGGGCGCGGATAGCCCTCCGGAAAGTCCGAATCGCGCCTGGCCGGACATGACCTGCGGCGAAAGGGTGATTACGCCGGCGATGAGTGCGGCGAAGAGTGAGCCTCGCATCATGATCTCCCGAGTGGTTGGTCCTCCGAGGAAGCGTTCGAAAGACATGCCAGAAGGCGGACCGGCCAGGGTGTACACTGGGCTTTCGGGCAGGGGCTTTGGGGCAATACCTATCCCAGGGCGGCATGCGGTGCTTGCTCCATCAGACGCTCTTGATATATTCCTATTTCTATATTGGTAAATAGCTTGCGGGTATTGTCCTCAAAAGAGAGGAATATTTGTTGCGCCTCTACAGCGTTGCCGTAGCTTCACTTGCGATCGGGGCGCCCACAAAGTGGATCGACAACCTGATCGCACACCATGAGATTCCGGACGTGCGATCGCGCACGCGTGGAGTCGCACGCGGGATCTCATGGGCCGGCCTCGTGCGGATCGCGCTGATCCGCGAGCTCCACCTCGCACTCGGGTGCGGGGTCCGGGAAGCGGTAGCGCTGTCGGACGACCTGCTGCGCGCACCGACGGGCCAGGTGGTGGTGGGCCGCTGGTCGACGCTCGGGTTCGAGCGTCGAGCCTTGGAGGAGGACCTCCAGCGGCGGCTCGTCGAGGCGCTCGAGTCCGCCCCTCGGCCGCGTCGCGGCCGCCCCGTACGCCGCGCGGTCGCCGCGCGTGAGAGCCGGATGGGGTAAAAACGATGCGGGGCGCCGGTGAGGGCGCCCCGCATCGCGTCAGGTCCGAGTCGACTCAGGTCTTCGAGACGTTTTCGGCGGCCGGTCCCTTGGCCCCCTGCACGATGTCGAATTCGACCGAATCACCCTCGGCCAGTGACTTGAACCCGCTGCCCTGGATCGCGCTGTAATGCACGAAGCAGTCTTTCTCGCCGCTGTCGGGTGTGATGAAGCCGAAACCCTTCGCGTCGTTGAACCACTTCACCTTGCCGGTCGTACGCATGTCCCACTCCTGAGAAAACTGATTGTCTAGGGAGCGGAACGCGCCTGCCCTGACAATAGCCAGCGCGGCGGGTGCACCAGTGTCCCGTCGCTACGATCGTCGCTGCACCCCGGACCGCCGAGGCCCAGCGAGCGCAAACGTAGCAAGTCCTGAAAAACCGGTCAATAGCGAGCTCGTGGCCTTCTCACGCCCCCTGAACCGGTCCGCCCGACCACTTCCGCTCACTTCCCGACCGGACGAACGGAAGTCACGTAGTAATTGGTCTCTCCGAAGCAGGTCCCGGGTACACCCCGGTGCTCCTCGTAGGTCAGGGAGACCTGCGATCCCATGTCCCGGGTCATCACCGCAGCGAGGCTGTCCGAGCGGACGGTGAAGGGAAAGCGCTCCTGCATCGCACCCGGGATGTTCACCATGGCGAGCTCGCCCTCCCACGTCTTACAGAGCCAGCCCTTCTTCGAGAGTTTCTGGATGTATCCGGCGCGATCGCCTCTGGAGTACGTGTACGAGAGGGCGATCATCGTCCATGCCGCGAGCATCAGGGCAGGGAGGCCGACCAGCGCGCCCGCGATGATCCACGGCCAGCGCCGTCGGCGGCGTGACGTCGGCAGGTCGTCCAACGCGGCACGGTGTTGCCCTTCGTCGCTCATGGCACTCCTCCCGGGTGGGTGCTCCGATCCGCTGCCACTGAGCAGAAACTACGCCTCCCGTGCGCGCGCAGCAGGGGGTGCTCTTAGATTTCGTCGTAGACCCTGACCCGCTGCCCCTGTGTCGTTCGCCCCTCGCAGACCAACCGTTACCGCGCTCGTAGGCACGGTCCCCGTGGGATCCGCGCATCCGATCGTCGTGCAGTCGATGACGAACACGGATACGGCGGATGCCGCCGGTACGGCCGCACAGATCGCGGCCCTCGCGCGCGCGGGCTCCCAGATCGTTCGCATCACGGTCAACAACGAGGAGGCGGCGGCCGCGGTCCCGGAGATCGCAGCGCGCCTCGCCGACTCGGGCGTCGCCGTGCCGATCGTCGGCGACTTTCACTACAACGGGCATCTGCTGCTCGCACGCTACCCCGATTGCGCGCGTGCGCTGGACAAGTACCGCATCAATCCGGGGAACGTGGGAGGCAAGCGGCGCGACGAGAACTTCCGCACGATCGTGCAGCTGGCCGTGGAGCACGGAAAGCCCGTGCGGATCGGCGTGAACTGGGGCTCGCTCGACCAGGACCTGCTCACGCAGATGATGGACGAGAACGCGCGCGCGGCGCCGCCGCTCTCCGCCAAGGACGTGTACATCGAGGCAATGCTCGCGTCCGCGCTCCGGTCGGCCGAGCTGGCGGAGGAGGTCGGTCTGGGCCACGACCGCATCCTGATCTCCGCCAAGGTGTCGCAGGTACCTGATCTCGTCGACGTCTACGAGCGGCTCGCCGCGCGGTGCGACTACCCGTTGCATCTCGGGCTCACCGAAGCGGGAATGGGGATGAAAGGGCAGGTGGCCAGCGCCGCTGCACTCTCGATCCTCCTCGCCAAGGGGATTGGTGACACCATCCGCGTCTCGCTCACCCCGAAGCCGAATGGCGACCGCACCGAGGAGGTGCTCGTCGCGCAACAGATTCTGCAGTCGCTCGGACTGCGGAGCTTCGCGCCACAGGTGACGGCGTGCCCGGGATGCGGGCGTACGACGTCGACTTTCTTCCAGCACATGGCGGAGGACATCCAGACGTATCTGCGCGAGCAGATGCCCGTGTGGCGCGAGACCCGGCCTGGCGTGGAGACCATGCACGTCGCGGTGATGGGCTGCGTCGTCAACGGGCCTGGCGAGTCCAAGCACGCCAATCTCGGAATCTCGCTCCCGGGCACGTTCGAGGAGCCGAAGGCTCCCGTCTACGTCGACGGCCGGCTCTTCACGACGCTCAAGGGTGACCGCATCGTGCAGGAGTTCCTCGTGATCCTCGAGGAGTACGTCGCGCGTACCTATCCCGCGGCGCCGCGCACGTCGCTGCCCGCCATTCCGGTGCCGGCCGCGGCGCGCTGACGCGCGCTCAGCGCGACGTCAGCGAGCTCGAACTCGCGACGCGTTCGAGCTCTCCGGCTACGTCGCGCAGCTCGTCCATGATCGGCGCGTCGAAACCCAGCTCGCGAAGCCGCTCGTAGACGCGCCGATACCAGCGTACGGTACCCGTGCGGCCCGCGGCGAACCGCGACCAGACGGTATCCGGGTCGAGCGTTCGCATCAGATCGGCGAGGATGGTGCTGCCGTTGTGGATCTTGTCCGCAGCGCACACCCAGAGCGCGCGCTCCGGTGCAGCGGCCAGGCGCGCGAGGTAGTCGTCCTTCCGTTCCTCGCTCGAGAGCTCGACGCCTTCCTCGTCCACCTGGCGCTCGGTCACCGCGAGCACGGTGTCGAGCACGTCCTGACCGAACTTGTCACCGAGGCGCTGCTCCAGCGTGTCGCGCGTGTAGCCGTCGCGCACGCAATCCTCGACGACGTCATGCAGGATGCCGGACACCACCGTCTGCTCGTCCTGACCGTAGCGCGTGAGGATCACGGCCACGTTGGCGGGATGCGTGAGATACGGGAGACGTGTTCCGCGCCTCACTTGCCGATCATGATGCTTCGCCGCGAAGGCGAAAGCGTGGTTGATGCGGTCGGAGTAGCCGCGGATCGACATCAGGTCGCGGAAGTAGAAGTCGCGGGAAGGGCGGGGCCGAAAGATACCGTGCGCCGTTCCGCGCTGCACGCGCTGTCGCGACGCACGCGTCGCGTGCGCTCAGCGTGAGATCTGGCCGGCCAGCACGAGATCCAGCAATGCGAGTGCCGCCCCCTGAACGATCACGGCCAGGCCGGCGCCCACGAGACCCATCCGCCGGGCCAGCCGCCATCCGAGCACGAGCAACGTGCCCCCCACCAGCACGTAGCCGGCGTCCAGGCCGATGTTGAGCCAGAGAAACCGGTCGAGGCGTGTCGCGCCGGCAAGGTCACGAAGCTCGAGGTGGTGAAGTTCCGTCAGCGCGAGTGCGAGCTCGATGGCGCCCCATGCCATCGTCTGGATACCGAAGTGATCCAGCAGGGAAGACCGATAGCCACGGATCCGCATCAGTCCGAGCAGCGCGCTCCCGACGAACAGGCTCGCTCCTCCCCATACGGCCAGGCGTATGAGATGAGCTCGCTCGACGGCGAGCAGTGTGTCCGCCCACATGAATTGCATGAAGGAACGCTAGCGGGTGCAGCACGCGGCCGAGAGCGGTGGCGCGGTTCGTGTGTACCCTCCTGCCATGACGGTACAGCTCGCAGGAACGGCTGACGCGTTCGACCGCTGGGCTTCGGTCGCTGATGCAGTGCGCTCCACGACCAAGCGCCTGCAGAAGCTCGCGGCGCTCGTCGACTACCTGCCGACGCTGCCCGATGACGCGCTCGCGATCGCGGCGCGCTTCTTCTCGGGCATCGTGTTCCCTCGGCACGACGCGAGGACGACGCAGGTAGGTGGCTCGATCCTCTGGACGGCGCTGGGGACGCTCACGGGTCTGCCGGACGAGGTGCTCGCCGAGGCGTACAGCCGACATGGCGATGCCGGTGACATGGTGGGTGACGTGCTCGCGTCGCATCCGGCTTCGATGCACACCCTTGCCTGGGTCGAAGGACGCTTTGCCGATCTGGCCCGAGCGAGTGGCTCGACGGCTCGACGCGAGATCGTGCGCGAGGTGCTCGCGACGCTCGGCGCCAACGAGGCGCGCTACTTCGCCAAGCTCCTCGGCGGTGAGCTGCGGATCGGTCTCAAGGAGGCGCAGGTCGAGGAAGCCCTTGCTCGCGCCTTCGAGCGACCGATCGAGCAGGTCCGCCATGCCAACCGACTCCGGGGAGACATCGGCGAGGTAGCCATTCTCGCTCGGCAGGGGAGCCTCGAGTCGGCGCGCCTGGCGCTCTTTCACCCGATCGGCTTCATGCTGGCGCAGCCGCTGGCGACCCCGGAAGCGATCGTCCAGGCGATGCCATCGCCGTTCGCGGTCGAGGACAAGTACGACGGCATCCGCGCCCAGGCGCACGTGGAAGGCGACGAGGTTCGACTGTTCTCCCGCACGCTGGATGACATCACGCGCGGATATCCGGAGGTGGTGGCCTCGCTCTGCGGGCTCGGCGCCGGACTGGTTCTCGACGGGGAGCTGATCGCGGTCGATCCGGAAGATCGACGCCGGGCGCGCCCGTTCGCAGCGCTTCAGCGGCGGCTCGGGCGGAAGGCTCCGACCGCGGCCGTCCTGAATGAGACGCCGGTCGCGTTCGTCGCGTACGACCTGCTCGCGATCGAGCACGAGCTCGTACTCGACTCGAGCTATGATGCCAGACGAAGCCGCCTATTGTCGCTATTGTGGCGCGAACAGGATGCGTTCGTGGCGTCCAGCGTACTCTGTTCCAGCCCACATGAAGTGGAAGCCGCCTTCGCGCGAGCGCGCGCGGCAGGGAACGAGGGGTTGATCGCGAAGGACCCTGCGTCCCCCTATACCCCGGGTCGGCGCGGCAAGAGCTGGGTCAAGCTCAAGCGTGCGCTCGCCACTTTGGACGTCGTCGTGACGGGAGTCGAGCGAGGCCACGGCCGGCGCAACCGCGTGCTCTCGGACTACACCTTCGCCGTTCGTGCCTCGGAGACGGATCCCACGCTCCTGAACGTGGGCAAGGCATACAACGGGCTGACCGACGCCGAGATCGCCGCGCTGACGACACACTTCGAGTCGATCACAACCGAACGGTTCGGACGCTATCACGCCGTTCGTCCGGAGGTGGTGCTCGAGGTCACGTTCGACATCGTTCAGCGCTCGACGCGCCACAAAGCCGGCTACGCGTTGCGCTTCCCTCGCATCGTGCGCGTCCGCGACGACAAGCCGCCAGCGGAGATCGACACGTTGGCTCGCGTCCGAGAGCTCGCCGGCGAAAGCGCGCCAAACGTCGACGACCACTGAGCTCGGCGATGGCCGCGACTATGCGGTCACGGGCACCGGTTCGGCGGGTTGTTCCGGCGCACGGACCTCGGCAAGGATCGGATCGGGAGCGTTCCACAGTACGATGCCGCGGATGCGGCCCCCCGTTCGCTCGGTATCCTCGAGTGCGCGCTTGAGGTGCGCGATCGGCGTCTGTCCGGTCCGGACGCAGTAGATCACATCCGGGATGGGCAGCACACTCGGGAGTCCGTTCAGCACCTGCTCGGCGGCGCTCACGATCACGATGGTGTCGTAGCGTCGTGCCAGCCGCTGCGCATCGTTCTGGAGGAGCGCGCTCACCCCCTGGAACGAGGGCGCATCCGGTCCCGTGGGCACCACGTCGATCGAGCTCTCGCGCCCGATGCGCACAGGCCGCGCGGCCTCGGCCCAGCTCACCTTTTCCCCCACCAGGCCGCTGACCCCGTCGCTCGCTCGCAGCCTCAGTGCCGTGGCAACCGTCGATGCCGCGGCATCCGTGTCGATCAGGAGCGTGCTGCGCGCTTCGTCCGCGGCGATGGCGGCGAAGTTGATCCCGACCACCGCGGACACGGCGGGGTTGTCTCCAGTGACGGTGAGCATCAGCACGTTCGCGCCGGCGGCGGCGATGTGCAGGTAGATCAGCTGATGGCCGTCGGCGCCCGGGTCGATGTACGGCGGTGCAGCGCGGTCGCTCGAGCGACGGCCACGTTCGGGCGACGGTGGCAGCGGACTGATGATGCCGAGCACTCGGACGCCCGTGGCCCGCTCTACCTCGTAAGCGTCCGCGATGCGCGGATGGCGGAGCTCGTCGATGAGCGCGAACCCGAATCCGATGACGGCGCCGAAGATCAACGCCGCCGCCAGCATTGCCGGAGGCGACGCGCCGAGGTTCGCGAGCTCGCGCGCGCGCACCTCGAGCGCGTCCAGCCGTGCGAGCTCGGCACGCTCGCGGGCGAGCCTGTTCGCGACCCCCGCAGCGGCGGTGCGAGCGGCGTTCAAGGTGGCGACGTGCTGCAGCGTATCCGGTATCGCACGCGAGGAAAGGTCGGGCGGTGCGGGGGCGAGCGCCGCAATCTGCCGTCGTAGATCGGCGCGACGTGCGATGGCGACAGCCTCGATCGCACGACCCAGCTCGTTCGCCCGCGCGGTGAGCGCCACGAAGACGGGATCGACGCCACCCACCGCGTTGTAGCTCTCGCGCTCACGCTCGATCTCCACGAGGGAGTCGAGGAGCTGGCGAACGCTCGCGTCGCTACGCATGGCAGGCGCTTCGGCCAGCGCGCGATACGAGCCGAGGAGCGGGGCATTCTCCGCACGCGCGAGCAGGCGTCCCAGCTGCGCGGCCTGCGTGGCGAGCGAATCGCGGGCCGTGAGGGTCGCGCCGGTGATCGGCTCGCCGGTGACGAGGGTGTCCGAAACGGGCGCCGTCGCCGTAGAAGCGATGAGCTGCGAGAGGTCGTTCCTTGCTCTGACGAGTGCCGAGTCGGCGGCCGCGACCTGGCGCTGGGCCTCGGTCAATGCCGAGACTGTCGGCTCGGTGTCGGGACGCTGTGCCGCCGCGGGACGCAGTTGGGCGGCACTCCGCCGAGCCTGTTGAGGCACGACCACCAGCGCGACGAGCGAGGCGATGAAGGTGACGATGCTCACCGCGCCGATGAAGACGGGGCGGCGCAACGCGTTGCGCGCACGTGCCGCCATCCAGGTGGCGCGCGTGTGAGATGGAGGCTTGGGGCGGTGCCGCGGCTGGCGGCGACGCTGGTTCATGTCGGGATGATGGCTTCGCGATGGTCGGCGAGCAACGCGCGCCGTATCGCATACGTCGATACCAGGTTCAGTTGCACGACCTGCACCACGAGCCCGACGTCGTCAGTTCGATGCCGGACGCGACACGGGGTGGATGTGCATCTGCACATCCACCCCGCGAGCTTTCAGTCGCGATGAGCGACGGAGAACTACTGCACCGTGATGCTGCCCTTCATGTTCATCGCCGCGTGCGGCGTGCAGATGAAGTCGTACTTGCCGGCCGGGACCTTGGCGAAGGAGATCGTGTACGCCTCGTTCGGCTGCATGATGAACGGACCCGACAGCTCGCCCATCTTCTGCCCGGGCATGTTGGCGTCGAGCTGCGCCTTGGCCGCCGCGTCCGTGACGTTCTGGAAGGCGACGTTGTGGGGGCCGCCGGACACCATGATGAACTTGACCGCGTCGCCCTGCTTCACGGTGAGGTTCGCGGGGTCGAACTTATAGCCGGTGGCATCGCCGGTCATCTTGACTTCGTGCGTCTTGCCGGTCGCCGGAGCAGCAGCGGCAGCACCTGCCGCGGGAGCTGCGGCAGCACCAGCCGCCGGAGCGGCCGCGGCCGTGGCCGAGTCAGTCGTCGGGGTGGTGGTCGCCGCCGGAGTCGTTGCCGGGGCCGCCGCGCTGGTATCGGCAGCGGGCGTCTTCTCGCCGCCGCAGGCGCCGAGGATGGCTGCGCTGGTGAGGAGCGCAATACCGTGGAACCGCATTTCTGAAGGCCTCCAGTAGAACCTGATCGTGGTGTGGTGACCGGCGCGGGGCCCCGCGCCGAATTGTGAATTTATTCACAAGGGGGGCGCAATGCAATTCGCGGGTCCGAGGCGCTGTTGTGGGCGGTGCTCTGCGTGCAGACACCGCGCCGCTACGTTGACCTCTGCTCGGGTCGCCGTTAGGTTGCCCGCCATGATCGCCCGCACCCACCGCCATGCGCATCATCACCACGGTCCGACGGGCCGGGGCGAGACGCGCATGCACGGGTAGACGCGGAGAGCACTCCCCCCCGCAGCGCCGATCGACTCGCAGCCCGTCCCCGAGGACGGGCTTTTTTTGCGCCACTCACCCGCGCATCTCCCTCTCAGGCCGCTTGGCCCCCATGCTCCGAATCGCACTGCCCAACAAAGGACGGCTGTCGGAAGAAGCCCGCGAGCTGTTCACCGACGCCGGCCTCGAGATTCGTGCCGCCGGCCCCCGCGCGCTGACGGCCTCGCTCGGCGGTGAGTTCCAGGCGCTGTTCGTGCGCGCGCAGGACATCCCCGAGTTCGTCGCCGATGGCGCGGCGGACGCCGGGGTCACCGGAGCCGACCTCGTGCGCGAGTCCGGACGAGACCTCGACGACCTCGCGGACCTGACGTTCGGCCGCTGCCGTCTAGCCGTTGCCGCGACCGAGGAGAGTGGGATCACGAGCATCGACGCGCTTCGGCCCGGCACCCGCGTGGCGACGGTGTTCCCGCGCGTGACGGCGGACTTCTTTGCCGCGCGCGGGCAGGTGGTGGAGATCGTGCCCGTCTCCGGCGCCGCGGAGATCGCACCGCACATCGGGATCGCCGACGTGATCGTCGATCTCGTATCCACTGGATCGACGCTGCGCGTGAACGGGCTGCGCGAGATCGCGACGGTGCTCGAATCCAGCGCGCGTCTCATCGCCGCTCCGGGGACACGCGCGGATGGTGCGCGCGGCCGGGCGCTCGAGGAGCTGGTCGCGGCGCTCGGGAGCGTGCTCGCCGCGCGCGGCAAGCGCTACGTGATGGCGAACGTTCCCCGCGCGCAGCTCGAGGAAGTGAAGCGCGTCGTGCCCGGACTCAACGGCCCGACGATCATCGACATCATGAATGGCGGGCACTACGTGGCGGTCCACGCCGTCGTCTCGGCCGCCACCATCTACCGCACGATCGCCGATCTCAAGGCGCTCGGTGCGGAAGGCATCCTCGTCACGCGCATCGAGAGGTTGATGTCGTGAGCGACAGCGCGGCGGTGAGCAGACCGACCCTCCGCTGGACGGGGACGTGCGCCGAGCTCACGGCGGCGGATCGCTGTGCGCTGTTCGAGCGCACAGCCGCGATCGACGTCGCGGTCGGCGAGCGTACCGCGAGCATCGTGGCGCGCGTCCGTCAGGAAGGCGACGGTGCGCTGCGCGCGCTCGCCCACGAGCTGGATGGTGTCGACCTCGACGCGCTCGAGGTGCCGCGCTCCCGCTGGCAGTCGGCGCTCGATGCGCTGTCCCCGACGCTGCGCGCCGCGCTCGAGCGGTCGGCGGACAATGTCGGGCGCGTGCACCGCGCCTTCCGTCCGGTCGCACAGGAGACGGAGAGCGAGCCAGGAATCACCGTCGGCCGACGCCCCGATCCACTCGGCCGGGTCGGTGTGTACGCGCCCGGCGGGCGAGCCGCCTATCCGAGTAGTGTGTTGATGGGAATCGTCCCCGCACGAGTGGCCGGCGTGGGCGAGATCGTGCTCTGCTCGCCGCCGGGTCGTGATACGGGCGCTCCGTCTGACGTGGTGCTCGCCGCGGCGGCGCTGGCGGGCGCCGATCGCGTCTTCGCGCTGGGCGGCGCGGGCGCGATCGCGGCGATGGCATACGGCACCGCGAGCGTACCGCGCGTCGACCGCATCGTCGGTCCGGGCAACGCGTACGTCGCCGAAGCGAAGCTCCAGGTGGCGAACGTCGTGGCGATCGACTCTCCTGCCGGCCCGAGCGAGCTGCTCGTGGTGTGCGACGATTCGGCGGATGCGTCGCTCGTCGCGCGCGAGATGCTGGCCCAGGCGGAGCACGACCCGCTTGCCGCGGTCGTCGCCGTCACGACGACGGCGCGCCTGGCACAGGCGATCGTCGAGGCGCTGGCCGCACAACTGCCGGCGCAGCCACGAGCCGAGATCTGCCGAACGGCACTCGAAGGGCAGGGTGCAGTGCTCGTCGCCGGCTCGCTCGACGCGTGCGTCGAGTTCGCGAACGACTACGCGGCGGAGCACCTGCTCCTCGCCGTCGAGCCGCTCGACGACGTGCTCGCACGCGTGCGCAACGCCGGAACGGTGTTCGTCGGGCCATCGGCGTCGGTCGCGTTCGGCGACTACATGACCGGCGCGAATCACGTACTGCCGACCGGTGGGCTCGCCCGGTCGTACTCGGGCCTCTCGACGCTCGACTTCGTGCGCTGGACGACGTATCAGCGAGTGACGGTGGACGCCGCAGCGCGGCTCTCCGACGACGTCGGCGTCTTCGCCGACGCCGAACGGCTTCCGGGCCATGCCTTCGCTGCGCGCGCCTGGCGCGCGGGGCCGACGCGATGACCACCGACGATCGCGCCACGCCGCTGCCGCAGCCGCGAGCCGCGGTGCGTGGACTGCCGCTCTATTCCCCCGACGTTGCCGCGTCCATCGTGGACGTCAGCGAGAACGTCAATCTCTGGGGGAGCCCGCCCGCCTCGCTGCGTGCGCTCGCGAGCGCACCGGCCGAGCGCGTCAACCGCTACCCGTCGCTGTACTCCACGACGCTCCGCGACGCGGTGTTGGGGTATCTCGGGCTCTCGTCTGCGAACGGGATCGGGCTCGTGACGGGGTGTGGCTCGGACGATGTGCTCGACGCAGCCATCCGCGCGTTCGGCGAGCCCGGCGACGAAGTCGCGTTCGCGGCCCCGACGTTCGTGATGATCCCGATCTTCACGAGGCTGAACGGGCTGGTGCCGGCCCTGGTACCGATGGGTCCGAACTACGAAGTGGATCCACAGCAGCTGGTGGATCGGCGCGCCAGGATCACGTACCTCTGCACGCCGAACAATCCGACGTCGACGGCGATGTCGCGCGCGGCGGTGGAATACGTCGTCGAGCGCGCGGCAGGTCTCGTCGTGCTCGACGAGGCGTACGCCGAGTTCGCGCCCGACGTCTTCACCTCCCTCGTGACACGGTCCGAGCGTCTGCTCGTCACGCGCACGTTCTCCAAGGCGTTCGGCCTCGCCGGCCTGCGCGTGGGGTATGGCATCGGAAGCGCGGCGATCGTCGATGCTGTCACGCGCGCCCGCGGGCCGTACAAGGTGAACGCGCTTGCCGAGGCGGCGGCGATCGCGGCGCTCTCGGACGGAGCCGATGCGCTCGAGTGGGTGACCGAACGCGCCGCCCTGGCGGTGACGATCCGGGAGCGGCTGGCGAGCGCGCTGCGCGGGCTCGGGCTCGAGCCGGCGCCGTCGGCGGGCAACTTCCTCTTCGTCCCGACGGCTCGGGCGCCGGGGATCGCGCGCGCGATGCGGGAGCGCGGTGTGCTGGTGCGGGCGCTGAGCGGGTTGCCGCAGGACGTACCGGCACTGAAGGCCGCCGACGGCCACGCGCTGCGCATCGGTGTCGGGCCGTGGGAGTCGATGGAGCGGCTGCTCGACGCGCTTCGGGAGGCGCTCGCATGCGCGTGACGATCTTCGACTACGGCGCCGGAAACCTGCACTCGCTCGCGAAGGCGATCGAGCGCGGCGGCGTGGACGTCCGCGTCGAGACCGATCCGGTGCGAGCAGTGGAGACGGACGCGCTGGTGCTGCCAGGGGTCGGTGCGTTCGGCGCCGCGGCCGAGCGTCTCGCACCCGGTCGTGCGGCGATGCGCGATGCGGTGGCTCGCGGGCTGCCCGCGATCGGTATCTGCCTGGGCATGCAGCTGCTGTTCGACGCCAGCGATGAAGGCGCCGGCGCAGGGCTCGGCCTCATCCGCGGGCGCGTGTCACGGTTGCAGGCGGAGCGCGTGCCGCAGATCGGATGGAATACGGTCGACGATGCGCATGATCCGTTGTTCGACGCGGCGCCGCTCCCGATCGCGTATTATGCCAACAGCTTCGTCTGCCGCCCGGAGGATCCGTCGAGCGTGATCGCATGGAGTGAGCACGAGGGTGATCGGTTTCCGGCGGCCGTCCGTGCCGGCACGGCGGTCGGTGTGCAGTTCCATCCCGAGAAGAGCTCGGCGGGTGGCGTGCAGCTGCTGCACGCCTTTCTCGACGAAGCGCGGCGGCGCTCCGGAGACCGGCGATGATCGCGATCCCCGCGGTGGATCTGCGCGACGGTGCCTGCGTGCAGCTCGTCGGTGGCTCGTATGCGGAGGAACGCGTCCGGCTGGGCAACCCGCTCGACGTGATGCGGAGCTGGGAACACTACGGGTTCCGTCGGCTGCACCTCGTGGACCTCGATGCGGCCACGGGCCACGGGTCGAACTTCCCGCTGATCCGCGACATGCTCGCCGACGCGAACGTGCCGGTGCAGGTGGGAGGAGGCGTGCGCACCGACGATCGCGTCGAGGATCTGCTCGCCGCCGGCGCGTCCCGCGTCATCGTCGGAACGCGCGCGCTCGAGGAGCGTGACTGGCTGGCCGAGCTCGCGCATCGCCACCCGCACGAGTTGATCGTCGCGTGCGACGTGCGCGAGCGCCGCGTGACCACCCGTGGCTGGGCGCACACTCTCCCGGTCGACATCCTCGATGTCGTCGAGGATCTCAGCGTCCTGCCGCTCGGCGGGCTGCTCGTCACCGCTGTGCACAAGGAGGGACAGCTCGGCGGTACCGATCTCCCACTGATGGAGGACGTCGTCGAGGCGTCGAGCTTCCCTGTCTATGCGTCCGGCGGCGTGACGTCGATGCAGGACCTCCGCGCGCTCGAGCATCGTGGTCTTGCCGGGGCGGTGATCGGGATGGCGCTCTACACCGGCGCGCTCGATCCCGTCGTCGTCGCCGGCGAGTTCGGCGAATGAGTCGCGCGCGTTCTCTCTTGCCACCTTCCTTGCACGGGATCTCTCGATGACCGTCGTCGTTCGCGAGACGAAGGAGACCAACATCCGCTGCGAGCTGACGCGCGGCACCGGGCGAGCGACGGTGTCGACGGGCCAGCCGTTCCTCGATCACATGCTCGTGGCTTTCGCCCGCTACAGTGGTCTGGACGTCGCGATCCAGGCGACCGGAGACTTGCCGCACCATCTGATCGAGGATGTGGCGATCTGTCTGGGTGCGGCGCTCAGCGGCCTCCTCCCGGCGACGGCGGCCCGCTACGGCGACCGCACGGTGCCGATGGACGAAGCACTCGTCCACTGCGCGCTCGATCTCGGCGGGAGACCGTACTATCGCGGCCCGCTGCCGAGCAGCCTGTACGACCATTTCATGCGCTCGTTCAGCGACAACGCCAAGGCGACGCTCCACCTGCGCGTGCTGCGCGGCACCGACCGGCACCACATCGTGGAAGGCGCCTTCAAGGCGCTCGGCTTCGCGGTACGCGACGCGTTCGTCGACACGGGCGCGGTGTTCAGCACGAAGGGAAGCGTCGCGCTGCGGGTCGAGGAGCGATAGATGCTCACGCGCCGGGTCGTCGTGTGTCTCGACGTGAAGGGCGGACGCGTCGTGAAGGGGACGCAGTTCGTACAGCTGCGCGATGTCGGTGATCCCGTGGAGCTCGCGACGCGCTACGAGCAGGAGGGCGCGGACGAGGTGGTGTTTCTCGACATCTCGGCGAGCGCGGAGGAGCGCGGCACGCTGCTCGAGGTCGCGCGGCGCACGGCGGAATGCCTGTTCGTACCGCTCACGATCGGCGGCGGCGTGCGCACGGTGGACGACGTCGGGCGCGCCCTGCGCTCGGGCGCGGACAAGGTGAGCATCAATTCCGCGTCGGTGGTCCGGCCCGAGATACTCACCGAGGCGGCCGAGCGATTCGGATCGCAGTGCGTGGTGGCGAGCATCGACGCCAAGCGTGACGGCGATCGGTGGCGCGTCTACGTCAAGGGCGGCCGCGAGCCGACGCCGCTCGACGCGGTGGAGTGGGCGGTGGAGTGCGTGCGCCGCGGCGCGGGCGAGGTGCTGCTCACGAGCATCGACCGCGATGGCGCGCGCACGGGCTACGACCTGGCGCTCACGCGCGCGGTCGCCGACGCCGTCGCGGTCCCGGTGGTGGCGTCGGGCGGCGCGGGGACGGCGGCGCACGTGTGCGACGTGCTGTCCAGCGCGCACGCCGATGCCGCGCTCCTTGCCGGCATTCTCCACGACGGCGTCACGACCGTGCATGCCGTGAAGGACGCGATGCGCGCGGCGAGCCTTCCGGTGCGCGCGGCGTGAGCATTCGTCGTCCCGACTCGACGCGGCCGGCGGCCGGCGGTCTCACGCTGGACGAGCGCGTCGCCCCCGCTGCGGAGCTCGCGCGCATCACGGGCATGGTCGCGCTGCGCCACTACCGAACGAACCTGGCCGTCGAGACGAAGGCCGACGGCTCGCCGGTGACGGTCGCCGATCGCGCCGCGGAGACCGCTGCGCGCGCGTGGGTCCAGAGCCGGTTTCCGCAGGATGGCGTGCTCGGTGAGGAGCTCGGCGAGGAGCGTCCCGGTGCGGCGCGTCGCTGGATCATCGATCCGATCGACGGTACGAAGTCGTTCGTGCGCGGCGCGCCGCTGTGGGGCTCGCTGGTCGCCCTGTGCGAGGGCGAACGCGTGCTCGCCGGCGCGGCGTACTTCCCCGCGGTGGACGAGCTGGTCGCCGCGGCGCCGGGTGCCGGCTGCTGGTGGAATGGCAGCCGCTGTCAGGTGTCGACCGTTGGCGCACTCGCCGACGCCACCGTGCTGACGACCGACGAGCGGTTCTCCGAGCGCCCGGAGCGTGCCGCGCCATGGCGTGCGCTCGCGCGAGCGGCATCCGTCAGTCGAACCTGGGGCGACTGCTTTGGCTACCTGCTCGTCGCGACCGGACGCGCCGAGGTGATGTGCGACGGAACGATGTCGGTGTGGGACGCCGCGGCGCTTCAGCCCATCATCGAGGAGGCGGGGGGCGTGTTCACCGACTGGCTGGGCGTGCCGACGGCGTTCGGCGGCAGCGCCGTCGCGACGAATCGCGCGCTCGCCGACGAGGTGCGTACCGTGCTCGGGCAGACCAACCCTTCGACGCCGCCCTGACATGCTCGATCTGGACGCGCTGGACTTCGCCAAGGGAGGCGGCCTCGTCACGGTCGTCGCGCAGGACGCGGATACGGGGGCGGTGCTCATGGTCGCCCACGCCGATCGCGAGGCGCTCGAGCACACGCTCGCCACCGGCGAGATGCACTATCGCTCGCGCACGCGCGGTCTGTGGCGCAAGGGCGCCACGAGCGGAAACGTGCAGCAGGTCGTGACACTGCTGCCCGACTGCGACGGCGATGCGGTGCTGGCGCGCGTGCGCTCGCATGGACCGGCGTGCCACACGGGATCGCGCTCCTGCTTCGGTGCGACGGCACTCGCCGCGGACGCCCTCGGCGCGCTCGACGCGACGATCGCGGCCAGAGTCACGGATGTGTCGCCTGCTTCGGCGGGGGAGAAGCCGAGCTATACGCGGCGGCTCCTCGCCGACCGCAATCTTCGCCTCAAGAAGATCGGCGAGGAGTCGGCCGAGCTGGTGACGGCATGCGCGGACGGCGACCGAGGACGCGCGGTCGACGAGTCGGCCGACGTGGTGTATCACACGCTCGTGGCGCTGCATGCCATCGGCGGCACGCTCGACGACGTGCGCGCCGCGCTCGCCGCACGCGTGGGAGCGCCGCGCCGCTGAGGCCGCGGCGCGCGCGCGCCCGCATTCGTCAGAACTGCGACAGCAGCGACCGGTCGAGCTTCGACGCGTCGCCGACATAGGCGAAGCGGAAGTCCTTCAGGTACTGGCGCGCCACGCGACGGACGTCCTCGGGCGTAACGCGCTGCAGATCTTCCATGAACCGGTCCGCGGCGCGATAGTCGCCCGCGAACACCTCCGCGCGCGCGAGCACGTTCGCCTGGTCGGCGTTCGTCTCGTTCTTCAGGTAGTACTCGGTGATGAACTGCTGCTCGAGCCGCTTCAGCCCCTCGGGATCCACGGTCTCCGTCTGCAGCGTCGACAACTCGTGCCGCATGATGCGCAGCACCGCGTTCGGATCGACCGTCGTCACGTACAGCCCCCCGACCCCCTGCGCGCGCTCGATGAACTGCGACTCGACGTCGTAGCTCAGGTTGCGCCGTGAACGGACTTCGGTGTACAGGCGCCCCGAGAGGACGGCGGTCGCCACGCGAAGTGCGTAGTAGTCGCGGCTGGTGGCGACGGGGCCGGGCACGTAGCCCAGCACGTAGTTGGTGGGGATCGAGCGATTCTCGATCGCGAGCGCGCGTCCGGTCGCCACGGTGGCCGGTGGTGGTGTCCACTTGTACGAGCCGCGCGGCAACGTCGCGATCGTGCTTCGCACCAGCCGTTCGACGTTGGCGCGTTCGACGTTGCCCACGACGACGAGCAGCATGCGCGACGTCACGAACTGCTGCGAGTGATAGGCGCGGAGCTGCGGCACCGTGATCGACGCCAGCGACGCCGGCGTGCCCGTCGCATCGATGGCATACGGGTGCTGCTGGTACAACAGGCTGTCCGCGAGCTCCTCGGCTGCACCGTCCGGATGCGTCATGCGCTGGCGCGCTCCGGCGATCAGTTGCTCGCGTGCGATCTCGACATCGCCCGGCGAGAGTGTCGGCGCCATCACGCGGTCGGCGAGAATGGCCCACGTGGAGTCGAAGGTGCCGCGGATCGCATGGAGTCCGATCGCGCTCCAGTCGTCGTTCGCCTCGACGGAGATCGTGCTGCCCAGAGTGGCGGTGCGCTGCCGCACCGTTGCGCCGGGGAACTTGCGCGTGCCTCGCTCGCTCGCGAGCAGCAGGAGTGCCTCGATTCCCGCGTTCGCAGCGGTGACCTGACGCGCGCCACCGAGGAGGTAGAGGTTCGCGGCGATCACTTCGTTCGCCGTGTTGCGGCGCAGGATGACCGTCACGCCATCGACGTCGAACCTGGTCGTCACCGCGGTGTCCGGAAGTGCCGCCGCGGCGACCGCCGTATCGTTCGCCGGCCGAACGAGGGCCGCTGCGGGGGTCGCGGCCGCGGCGAGCGGCATCACGGCCAGCAGGAGTCGGGTTGCTATCCTCATTGCACGGCCCCCGGCGTCGCCAGCTCGGCTTCCGTCAGCTTGAGCGTTCTCCGCGTCTCGGGCGACAGCACGACCCCGGTCACGCGTGGCTTGCCCACGATGTACTTCGCTGCGTACGCGCGCAGATCCTCGGGCGTCTGGCGAGCCATGGTGTCCACGTAGCCGAAGAAGTAGTCGAGTCCCGTCACGGCCCACCAGAACGCCAGCTGATGGGAGAAGCCCGACGCACGCTCGAGGCTTTCCATCGACCCGACGATCCGCGTGCGCTTCACGCCGTCCACGGCCTCGGTCGTGATGTAGCCCGGCTTCACGACCTCGGCGAGCTCGCTCTCGAGCGCGGCGAGCGCAGCGCGCAGCTTGTCGGGGGCGACCTCGCCGCTGATCGTGATCGGACCGACGTTGTTCAGCGTGTAGTAGTTCACGATCATCGACTGCCACAGTCCGCTGTCGACGAGCTTTCGCTGGAAGCGCGAACCCGGCTGATTCAGCACGTCCGAGAACACGTCGGCCGCGTACGTGGCGGCGACGTCCGCGTGCGCGCCCGGACCGTCCCACTGGATCACGGCGATCACCGTGTTGACCGGCTGCTCGACCACGACGCCCTTGTTCTGCGTGAGCGGCGGCACCGGCGGGATCGGATCGGCCGCGAACGGGTCGGCGGCGCGGGACCAGTCGGCGAAGTACTTCCGAACCATCGCGAACGTGCGTGTCGCATCGATGTCGCCGGTCACGATCAGCGCCGTGTTGTTGGGCACATAGTATTTCCGCTGGATCGTGCGCATCTGCTCGGGCGTCGTCCTCAGGATGACGTCGCGCTCGCCGAGCGGATTCTTGCGACTCCAGGCGTTCCCCCAGAGCGCTTTGCCCGTCGCCGTATTCAGGGCGTAGAAGGGATCCGACTCGATGCGGTCGTACTCGCCGATCACCACCGAACGTTCCCGGTCCAGCTCCTCGCGCAGGAAGAGCGGCGTGCGCAGCGCCGTCGCGAGCAATGCCACCGCGGGCTCCGTGCTGTCCGACGGCACCGTCAGGTAGTAGTTGACGAGCTCTTCGCGCGTCTGGGCGTTGAACACCGCCCCGAGCTGCGATGCACGCGCCACGAAGGCATCCGGCTCTGGATACGAGCGGTTCGCCTTGAAGAACATGTGCTCGTAGAGGTGCGACAGCCCCTCGTACGTCGGCGACTGCGTGAACGATCCGTTCCGCACGACGGCTTCGATCGTCGTGAGCGGCACACCGTGGTTCTCGACGACGATGATCTCGAGGCCATTCGGAAGCGTGTCGCGACGGATTCGGCGCTCGAGCTCGGCGCGCTGTGCCGAAAGCGGCCACCACGCCACGAGCGCGAGCAGCAACGCCGTGACGAGGGGCATTCGACGACGGGACGCGCGCGGTGGCGAAGGTACGACGCTCATGATTTCTTTCTCTGGCCCATGTCCAAGCTTCCCTCTGTGTCGTCCGCGACTCGTGCCGCGGCGTTCGATCCTGCTGCGCTCGAGCGCGTTGCGGCCTCGCTCGCCGGCCCTCGCCTGAAGCGGCACGAGCCGCTGGCGCCCTACACCACGTTCAAGATCGGCGGACCAGCCGATCTCTTCTTCGAGGCCGATTCCGCCGACGCGCTCGCCGACGCCATCGTAACCGCGCGCGAAGCGCAGGTTCCGTACTTCGTGCTCGGCCTTGGCGCGAACATCCTCGTCGCCGACAAGGGAGTGCGCGGGCTCGTGATCCGAAACGTCGCCTCGCATTTCACCTTTGGCGAGGACGGACGGCTCTGGGTCGAGAGCGGTGCCGTGATGCAGAAGCTCATTCCCGAAGCGGTACGACGCGGGTGGTCCGGGTTCGAGCACTATGTCGGCATCCCGAGCACGGTGGGCGGAGCCATCTGGCAGAACCTGCATTTCCTGTCGCCCGCCCCGGAGCGCGAGCGCACCATGTTCATCGCCGAGGTCTTCCGGTCCGCCGACCTCCTCACCGAGGAGAGCGCGCGCCGGACGGTCGACGCGGCGTACATGCAATTCGGGTATGACGACACCATCCTGCATCACCGGGGAGACGTCGTTCTGTCGGCGACCTTTCAGCTCGAGCGGAAGGACCCGGCCGTGATGCATCGTATCATGCAGGAGAACCTCAGTTGGCGTGGCGCCCGGCACCCCTGGCTGGAGTGGCACCCCAGCGCCGGTTCGATCTTCAAGAAGATCGAGGGGATCGGCGCCGGTCGCCTTGTCGATCAGTGCGGCCTCAAGGGGTATCGCGTCGGAGACGCGCAGATCTCGCACATTCACGCCAACATCATGGTCAACCTCGGCCAGGCCACGGCCGCCGATGTGATCGCGCTGATCCGCCACGCCCAGACCGCCGTGCGCGAGGCACACGGACACACGCTCGAGCCCGAGATCGGCTTCATCGGCGAGTTCTGAGTGGATCGGTCAGGCCGGCTTGCGGTCGTCCGGCGGGACGAAGTTCGACAGGAACTGGCGCTCCTGAGGCGTGAGGCTCGCGAGCCCGGACGCGCTGATCTTGTCCAGGATCCGGTCCACTTCCTCACGATTCACCGAGTGGATGCTCCCGCGGTCGACGTTGCGCCAGTTGCCCAACACCGACTCCGCCACGCGTGGCGTGGCCGCCTGCTTGAACCGGCGCGCTCCCTGACGGCGCTCGAGAAAGAGCAGGTAGAGCAGGGCGCCGGCGAACCCACCGAGGTGGGCGATGTTGGCGATGCCCGAGCGTCCAAAGCCGCCGGCGCCGAATAGATCGATCGCGGTGTAGATGATGACGAGCCAGCGCGCCTCGACCGGGACGATGCCCCAGATCAACAGGCGCTCGCGGGGCCAGAAGCGCGCGAACGCCATGAGCACGCCCAGCACCGCGCCGGACGCGCCAATGACGGAGTGGGTAGGAGCCAGCAGGATCGACAGCAGCGCACCTGCGATTCCCGCGATCAGATACAGCGTGATGAAGCGCTGCGATCCCATCCGAGATTCGACCCGAGGGCCGAAGAAGTACAACCCGAGCATGTTCCAGAAGATGTGTCCGAATCCATTCGGGTCGTGCAGGAACATGTACGTCACGATCGTCCACGGACGTCCGAGCACGTTCTGCGGATTGAAGACCAGCAGCGATGCGAAGCCGGGCGCTGTCTTCTCCACGAAGAACATCAGGACGGTCGCGATCAGGATGCGCAGGACCCAGGGGGTCACGTGAGGATCTCCGTCATCGGGAAGAGGTCGTCTCGCGCTCGAGCGACTCGAGAGCAACGGTCTCCTGCTCCCAGGTTTCGAGCGCTGCATCGAGTCGTGCGCGGAGCTTGTCGAGCCGCGCGCCCAGCCGGTTCGCCTCTTGTACCCCGCCGGGCCGCGTATAGAGCTCTGGGTCATCCAGCGTGGCCGTGAGGGTGGTCACCTCCTGCTCCAGCTCGGCGACCTCTTGTTCGGCGCGCGTCGCACGCTCCATCGCCAGACGAAGCTGCCGCCGAGCGTCGGACGACGCGGGCCGTTCTTCGCGCCGGGCCGTGCGCTTCTTCTCGTCCACGCGCCGCAGCGCTTCCTCCTCCGCCGCACGCACCGAGGCCGCGTGCGCTCGTTCCTCGCTCACGACCTCCCACTCCGCGAAGCTGCCATCGAACTCGGTGATGCGGCGCTCGTGGAGCACCCAGACCTTCGTCGCCAGTGCGCGAAGCATCGCGCGGTCGTGACTCACGAGGATGACCGTCCCCTCGTATCCCTCGATCGCGTCCTCGAGCACTTCGATCGTCTCCACGTCGAGGTGATTCGTCGGCTCGTCGAGCACGAGAAGGTTCGCGCGCGTCAGCATCAGCATCGCCAGGGCGACGCGGGCGCGCTCGCCCCCCGAGAGCGTCGACGCGCGTCGCTGCACCTCGTCCCCCGAGAAGCCGAAGCGGCCGAGGTGCCCCTGCACGAGCCGTCGCTCCCACTGCGGGCGCAGCTCGGCGATCACGTCGTACAGCGGCTTGTCGAGTGGTACCTGGCCGAGCTGCTGGTCGTAGTAGGCGACCTGGATCGAGTTACCGACCTTGAGCTCCCCCGCGTCGGGTAAGCGCTCCCCGACCAGTGCGCGCAGGAGCGTGGACTTTCCGGCGCCGTTCGGACCGATGATGCCCAGTCGGTCTCCGCGCATCACCCGCCCGTCGAACCGCTCGATCAATGTGCGGTCGCCGACCGCGATCGTCACGTTCTCGGCGACGGCGACCTGATCGCCCCCACGCTCGGCGATGTCGAGACTGAGCGCCATCGTGCCCTCGTCTCCGGCCGGCGCGCTGAGCCGCGGAAGCCGCTCCAGTCGCTTGCGCCGCCCCTTTGCCTGACGGCTGTTCTGCCCGGCGATGTTGCGCGCGATGTAATCGGCCTCGCCGGCGACGACCTTCTGCTGCTTGTCGAACGCACGCTGCTGCGACAGGCGCCGCTCCTGACGCTGCTGCACGAATGACTCGTAGCCGCCGGCGTACGGGACTGCCGTGCCTCCCTCGAAATGCAGGACATGATCGACCACTGCTGCGAGAAAGGCGCGATCGTGGCTCACCAGTACCAGCGTGCGATCGAGTTCTCGCAGATACTCCTCGAGCCACCGCGTGGTCTCGAGGTCCAGATGGTTGGTCGGCTCGTCGAGGAGCAGGATGTCCGAGGGCGCGACGAGCTGGCGTGCCAGGCCGACTCGGCCTCGCTCGCCACCACTCAGCTGGGCGAGTGGCTGCTCGCGCGCCGCTCTCGGGTCGAACCCCAGTCCCTGCAGTACGGCGTCGACCCGTGGTGCGATCGTGTAGCCGCCCTCACGCTCGAATCGCTCCAGGTCGCGCCCGTATCGCGACAGTGCCGCTTCATCGCTCACCGCTGCCAGACTGTGCGCCTGCTCCGCCAGGGAATGCTCGAGCGCCAGAAGCTCGGAGAACGGACCAGCCGCGGCTTCCCAGACCGTGGCGGCCGCACCGAAGTCCCGGTGCTGCCCCAGGAGCGACAGCGAGAGTCCCGTCTGGCGCGACACGGTGCCACGGCTCGGCGCGAGCGCACCCGTCATCAGTCTGAAGAGGGTCGTCTTGCCCGAGCCGTTCCGCCCGACGACGCCCCACCGTTCCCCGGCGGCGATCGTGAACGTCACGTCCGAGAACAGGGTCGAGGCTCCGAACTCGACCGCCACGTCTCCCACGGCGATCTGCGTCATGACGCCGCGCGGCGCCATTCCGCCGGGTTCATGTCGCCAACCACCCTTTCCACGTCGCCTCCGCCGCGCCGATCGAGAGGGCGTTTCCGTATCGAACCAGTGGCATCTTCAAGAGTAGGGGCTCGCTCACGAGAATCTCCAACCAGCGCTCATCGCCATAGCGGGCGGTGCGCAAGCCGAGCTCGCCGTAGCGCCGAGCGGTCTCGTCGACGAGTGCGGTCGCGCTGAACTTCTGCGCGAAGCGCGTGAGCTCACCACGCGACGCGGCCCGCTCCATGAGATCGACGAAGTGTGTCTTGATCCGACGTTCGGCGAAGAAGCGGAGCGCCTTTCTCGTGTCCGCGTTCTTCTTCACTCCGAAGATCTGAACTTCCATGCGTGCAGGCCCGATATAATAGAACGGTCGCCCGTTCCGAGCTTCGATCCCGTATCCGCCACGTGAGCCGTCCCAGCGAGTATACCTATACCCCCGCATGGTGGGTACCGGGCGCGCACCTGCGGACCCTCTGGGGAAAACTGGTGCGTCGACCGCCGGCGATCGACACGCGCATCGAGCGCTGGGCGATGGCGGACGGCGACGAGGTCGAGTTGCACCGGCTCCTGCCTCGTGGCGCGGGTGCGCCGCATCAGGGTCGCCTGCTCGTGCTCCACGGGTTGGAGGGCACGATCCGGTCGCACTACCTCCGCGGGTTGCTCGCGCTTGCGCACCACAGGGGCTGGGTGGCCGACGCCCTGATCTTTCGCACCTGCAACGGCGAGATGACGCGTGCGCGTCGGCTCTACCACTCCGGCGAGACGACGGATCTCGATGGAGTGGTGCGGCGACTGGTCCGTGAGCACCCGGGCCAGCCACTCGCGCTGGCTGGCTTCTCGCTCGGCGGCAACGTGCTGCTCAAGTGGCTCGGCGAGCATGGTGAAGATCTCCCGTCGGAGGTCCGGGCAGCGGCGGCCGTGTCCGTGCCGTTCGACCTCGAGCGCGGCTCACGATTCATCGAACGAGGGTTCGCACGCGTATACGGGAGGCACTTTCTTCGCACGCTTCGAGTGAAGGCACGCACCAAGCTGGAACGCGACCCAGGGCTGTTCGACCCGACGGCGCTCGAGCGGGCGCGCACCCTGTTCGACTTCGACGACGCCGTGACGGCGCCCGTCCATGGGTTCGCGAGCGCGTCGGACTATTATCGGCGCTCCAGTTCACTCGGATTTCTATCGTCGATTCGCCGGCCCACATTGCTGCTGAGCGCATATGATGACCCCTTTCTGCCGCCGGCGGTGCTTCGCGAGGTAGAGCGTGTGGCGCGTGCGAACAGATACCTGAGCGTGGAATTTCACCGGCGTGGAGGTCACGTCGGGTTTATCTCTGGCCGAGCTCCCTGGGCGCCTCGCTATTACGCGGAGGAGCGGGTTCTGGGTTTTCTCGAGGCTGTACTGTCCCCGGCAGGGGAGCAATCAGCGTAAAGGCCCTTGAGTGACGTACTGCTGTCCGGATACCGTGCGCATGCTGTAAAGCCATCCAAGTCCTTCTCTGACCTCCCAATGTCCACTCCGATTTCAACGTCTACCCTTCAGACGCTCATGCCCACCCGCGCCCGTCGCCTTCGCCCTACTCTCTGTCTCGCCGGCGCGGTGTTCGTCGCCATCGGGTGCTCGCATCGAGGATCGGAGGTGGACGCGCATGCCGGCCACGAATCGTCGTCCTCCACCTCCGGCGCTCGAACCACCGACGTGGCGTCGATCCCGGGCAGCGCGACCACCGTTGCGGATCGACTCGCGAAGTCGCCTCGCCATGGCGAGTACGCCATGATCCGCACCGGTCCGTCCGACAGCGTCCGCGCGTGGGTCGTGTATCCGGAGCGCTCGAGCAAGGCGCCAGTGGTCGTCGTGGTGCACGAGATCTTCGGACTGTCGACCTGGGTGCGCGGTGTGGCCGACCAGCTCGCCGCCGACGGGTTCATCGCGATTGCGCCTGATCTTCTCACCGGCAAGCTCGCGCCCATACCGGGGACGGACACGGTGGCCTCGCAGGCGGCGACCGCGGCGGTTCGATCGCTCCGATCGGAGGACGTCCAGCGCCAGATCGCCGCAGTCGGGCAGTATGGGATGTCTCTACCCGCGGCCGAGAAGCGCTACGGCGTCGTCGGTTTCTGCTGGGGTGGCGGTGTCTCGTTCAGCTCCGCCGTCATGAGCCCCGCAGGGCAGGGGGCGGCAGTGGTCTACTATGGCACCTCGCCCGCCACCGCGTCGCTCGCGAGCGTCAAGGTACCGGTGCTTGGCCTCTACGGAGGCGACGACGCGCGGGTTGGAGCGACCGTTCCCCCAGCCGACTCGGCGATGAAGGCTCTTGGCAAGCGCTTCGAGCCGCATAGCTTCGCCGGCGCTGGCCACGGGTTCCTTCGGCAGCAGGACGGCCAGAATGGTGCGAACCTCGCCGCCGCGCAGCAGGCGTGGCCGATGACGATTGCTTTCTTCCGCTCGACACTCGGCCGTTGACCTGATGACTTATCTGTTCCTCGCCTCCTTCATCGCCGGATTGCTGCTCGGCGTACGCGTCATGTTCTTCGGCGCCGAGCGGCGGCAGCGCTCGGCCGACGCGCTCCCGTTGCGGCGCTCGGAGCCGGCGATCGTCGGCTTCCTGCTGATGTTCGGTCTTGCGGGCTATCTCCTGACCCGGCGAGGGACCGTGTCACCGGGGACGGGTGCACTGATTGCCGCGCTGCTCGGGCTGGTCTGGGCTGTGCTCGTCACGCGACTCGCTGTCGCAACGGCGCGACTTCAGCCCGAGCACGACCCCGAAGACCCGCGGTTCGCGCTGCAGGGGCATGTGGCGATCGTGTCGGCTGCCATCCCCGCCGACGGCGAAGGCACGATCACCTTCGCGGACGCCGGCGCGCAGCGCACTGTCCGCGCGCGCACGATCGATGGGAGTGCTATCGCGGAGGGAGAAGAGGTGTGCATCGAGCGGCTCGAGGACGACGTCGCCTTCGTCGAGCTCTGGGCGATCGTCGAGCAACGCCTCTGACCGCCTCGGCCTCTCGGATGGAAATCGGCATGGCACGCCCTACGCGTGCATTGTGGCTGGGGCGCGCACAGCGAGGTCCGTTGTAGGACACATGCGCCGAGGAGCGGTATGTCGGACGCAGTGATCTTCGTCCTGATCTTCGTGGGGTTCTTCGTGCTCCGCGGGGTCGCAGCTACGGTGGTGTTCTTCTACCTGCTTCCCGAGGGAGACCACTGCCCGAACTGTGACGCGGTCACGCTGCGCGTGCAGTCGACCTTCCTGAACCGCCTCCTCCCGCGCTTCCGTACGAGCTGGTGCTACGAGTGTGGCTGGCACGGCATGCTGCGATCGGGCCCGTTGAGCCCATCGACTCCTTCCCACGAGCTCACGAAGCTGCCGTGACCCCCCCGTCTGCGGCCCGAACGAGAACGGAAAGCCACTCGGGCCAGCTTCCACTCAACTCGAAATAGTCGTCGAAGTAGACCAGGCCGGTCTGCTCGAGCTCGTCCACCAGTGTTCCCAGCGCGTCGACGTCGTAGATCGGACCGATCGCGACCAGATTGCCGTCGACGCGGAACTCGGCATCGGTGAGCCCGAGTCGCGCGTCGAGTGCCGCGCGCGTGAGGCCCGCGCGCTCGTACGACGCACGTCGGAAGAAGAGGGTGGGTACTCCCTGGGTGACGAGCAAGGCCATGATGTGCTCCGAGAGCGAGTGGTCGTGAGGCGAACATACCGCCGACGTGCGTCTGCATCTACCGCGCGGCGCGCACGCGAGCAGCAGTGAGCGCTATCTTTCGTCGAATGACGGCGCGATCGGTGGGCTTCGAGGATGATTTCGACGTGCTCGTCGTCGGCGCCGGGCATGCCGGGACCGAGGCGGCCGTCGCGTCGGCACGACGTGGCGCGCGCACAGGGTTGATCACGAGTGCGCTCGAGACCATCGGTCAGATGTCGTGCAACCCGGCCATCGGTGGTGTGGCCAAAGGTACGGTGGTTCGCGAGGTCGATGCGCTCGGCGGTATCATGGCACGCGCAACCGACCTGGCCAGCCTGCAGTTCCGCATGCTGAATCGCAGCAAAGGGCCGGCGGTCTGGGCGCCGCGTGCGCAGTGCGATCGCGGCCTGTATCGGCGCGCCGTACGGACGCTTCTCGAGGCACACGCATCACTCCGGACGATTCAGGGCACGGTAGCCCGGCTCGTGTTCGACGGGGACGCCGTGGCCGGCGTGGAGACGCTTGAGGGCCGGCGATTCTCGGCGCGGGCGGTCGTGATCACCACGGGCACCTTCCTGCGCGGCCGGATCCACATCGGTACCACGACCTCGCTCGCGGGCGGGCGGGCAGGGGAAGGCTCTGCCACCCACCTCGCTGAACAGCTCGAGGCAGCGGGGCTCCAAGTAGCTCGCTTCAAGACTGGAACGCCGCCGCGGATCGACGGCCGGTCGGTGCGCTGGGAGGCTCTCGAGCGCCAGGAGAGCGAGATCGAGCAGTTCGACTACTCGTGGTCGCACTTCTGGACCACGCCGCGCCGCTCGCCCGACGGAGCGACACGTCATCCTGCCCAGCTCCCATGCTGGATCACCTTCCTCGGCGCGGAGGGAAAGGCGCTGATCTCGGCCCACATCGCGGAGTCGGCGATGTATGGAGGTGCGATCGCGTCCCGTGGCCCGCGCTACTGCCCCTCGGTCGAAGACAAGATCGTCAAGTTCCCCGACGCCGAGCGTCATCAGCTCTTTCTCGAGCCCGAGGGGCACGACACGTCGGAGCTCTACGTCAACGGACTCTCCACCTCGCTGCCGGCACCGGTGCAGCTCGCCGTGCTACGGTCCATCCCCGGGCTCGAGACCGTGGCGATGACGCGGGCGGGGTACGCCATCGAGTACGACTACTATCCGCCGACCCAGCTCGACGCGACGCTGCAGTTGCGCGCCGTCCCCGGACTCTATTTCGCTGGACAGATCAACGGTACGACCGGTTACGAGGAGGCGGCGGGGCAGGGCCTCGTCGCGGGCGCGAACGCCGCCGGTCGTGCGCTCGGTGAGTCGCCACTGCTGCTCGGACGCGAGTCGTCGTACATCGGCGTGCTCGTCGACGACCTCGTGACGCGTGGGGTCGACGAGCCCTATCGGTTGTTCACCTCGCGCTCCGAGTTCCGGCTCACCGTTCGGCAGGACAACGCGCTGCGACGGCTCGCGTCGTTCGGCCTCGCCATGGGGATCTACGATGACGTGGAGCGTGCGGTGATCGATCGTCGCCTCGCGGCGGAGGACGAAGCGCGACGGCTCGCCGAGTCCACGTCGATCCGGCCCGAGCAGGCGCACGCGGTGCTGAACGCCGCGCGAAGCACGCCACTCGCGCACAGCGTTCGGATCGCGGATGTCGCACGACGCCAGAATGTCGCGCTGCTCGATCTGTTTCGCGCCGCTGGTGTTGGTGACGAGTTGCCGTCGGACGCCGTCGTGAGCACGGAGCTCGAGCTGAAATATGCCGGCTACTTCGAGCGTGAACGTGCACAGGCCGACAAGCTGCGCCGAATGGGTGCGTTCGCGCTCGAGGAGTCGCTTCCCTATGACGACATGCGATCGCTGTCCTATGAGGCACGCCAGAAGCTGGGCGCATTGCGGCCGCGCACGTTGGCGCATGCGGCGTCGGTACCCGGCGTGAGTCCGACGGATCTGCAGAACCTCGTGATCGAGATCGAGAAACGACGCCGGCATGATCCGGCGTCGGCCCGCGCCATCGAGCCACGGTGAGCGGGCCGCCGGGTCGCGTCGGGCGCCTGTCGGCGCGCGTCGCGGCGGCGGTGCTCCTGGTGTTCGGGTTCCTCCCCATCGCGAACTGGATTCGCGGTGGACGCGATTGGCCGCGCTACGGCGGCGATCTGGAGAGCTGGATCTCGGGAACTGCGATCGCCCTTGGCGGCGGCGTGCTTTACTACATACTGTCGCGGCGCTCGGAGCGACTCTGGCGAGACGGGGCATTGGACCCTCTCGTCCTACACTGGGCGGACCGCCCGCGCCTGGCGACGACCATCCTCGTCCTCGTGTCGTTCGCGCTGTACGTGCTGTCGGCGCGCTGGGTCTTCGACGGCCGTGCGCTGCTCGTGGACGAAGTCGCGCAGCTGTTTCAGGCGCGCATCTTCGCGACGGGACGCATCGCCGGTGTACTCGATGCGGCGCCCGAGCTGTTCAGCGCCCTGCATCTCGTCGAGCGCGACGGTCGCGTGTTCTCACAGTTTCCGCCGGGTGGGCCCGCGGTGCTGGCCGTCGGTCTGCTGCTCGGCGCGGTATGGGTCGCCATCCCACTGTGCGGTGCTCTCGCGGTGTGGTGCTTCTCGACGTTCACGCGTGGCATCGAAGCCGATCGACCAGGAGTCTCGCTGCTCGCGTCGCTGCTGTTCGCGTTCGCGCCGTACATGGTGTTCATGTCTGGCTCGCAGATGAACCACGTGCCCACGTTGCTCGGCGTGTGTGCTGCGCTGCTTGCGCTGGAGCGTGCAACCGCGCCCGGTGCATCGTCGCAGCGCCGATCGGTCGCCGCGTTCGCGTGCGGGTTGGCACTGGGGTTTGCCGCCACCGTGCGTCCCGTCGATGCCGTCGCGTTCGCGTTGCCGATTGCCCTGTGGCTGCTATGGCGCGCGGCACGTGACCGGCGCGAGCTGACACCCCTGGTTGCGTCTGGACTCGGCGTCGCGATTCCCGTCGCGTGGATGCTGTGGTTCAATGCACGGACCACCGGGGCGCCGCTGCTGTTCGGCTACGAAGCGCTGTGGGGAAAGGGACACGAGCTCGGGTTCCACGCCGCGCCGTGGGGCGTCGCGCATACGCCCGCGCGCGGTCTCGAGTTGGTGAGCCTCTACTTCCTACGGCTGCAGACCTATCTGTTCGAGACACCGATTCCGTCGCTCGCCGCTGCAATCGTCGCGTTGCTGCTGGTGCCCACACTGCGGCGCCTCGACGGCGTGCTGCTCGCGGGATCCGCGATGCTGGTGGCGCTCTACTTCGCGTACTGGCACGATGGCTTCTACCTCGGCCCGCGCTTCTATCTCTGCTTGCTGCCAGCGCTCGCGCTTTGGAGCGCGCGCATCTTCGCCGAATGGCGCGCGCGCTGGGGTCGCGGCGCATCGTATCGAATCGTCACGTCGACCGCGGCGGTGAGCCTGCTCATCGCGCTGATCATCATGGCGCCGCTGCGTGCTCGCGAGTATCGCGGCGGCTTGCGGACGATGCGGTGGGACGTCACCGCCGCTGCACGGCGTGCGGGCGTTCGCGATGCTGTCGTCTTCGTTCGCGAGAGCTGGGGCGCGCAGCTCATGGTGCGGCTCTGGGCCCGCGGGCTCTCACACGCCGAAGCCCAGGCACTCTATCACTTCGTGGATGCGTGCGCACTCGAGCGTGGGCTCGACTCGCTCGAGCGCACTGGTGGTCGTGACTCGGTCGCGCGTGTGGTGATGCTTCCACTGTTGAATGATTCGACGCGCGTGGTTCGATCGCCCTTCTCCGTTGATTCGACCGAGCGCTTTCTTCCCGGCGCGCCGTACGGACCACGTTGTGTGCGTCGCGTGCAGGAAGATCGAGGTGGGTTCACGGTGTATCTGCCCTTCCTCGTCGCCGATGGAGACAACGTCGTGTACGCGCGCGATCTCCACGCGCGCGATACGATGTTGTTGGCGCGGTACCCGTCGCGTGCGGTATACCTCGTGCGCCCGTCGTCCGACAGCGAGGGCGCACTGCCGCGATTCTGGCCACTGTCGCGCGATTCGTTGCGCGCTGCGTGGGCACAACGGGAATCTCCCTGACCTGCGTCAGCTTCATCGTGTTGCATGCGCTCCATCGCTGTACATCGTGTGCAATCGGCGCCTCGACCGGCGTCTCCTCAGAGTGTCGGTGAGCGTGCGCAAGCGTGTCCGTCCAAGGCCGGAAGAATGCCCATCGTGTCGTTCGGTACATCGGCGTAATAAGTATCATATTGATAATTAATATCCTCCATTCTCCATTCTTCTCGAGGTGCACGATGATTCGTTCGATGTGGTCAGGTCTCGTTATCGTCAGCACGCTGATGGGAGTGCGAGTGCTGGCGCCGCCAGCGCTTGCCGCGCAGTCCCCGGCTCCGGCGGGCACCGTCTTGTCGCCGTCGCTCGTCACGTCCGGGCAGGGCGAAGCCAAGGTGACGCCGGATCGCGTGTCGGTGCTGGTGAACGTTCAAACCAGAGCGTCGACCGCCGCAGCTGCGGCGGCGACCAACGCGCAGCGCACCAAGGCGGTGCTCGACGCGCTCGGAGCTCTTGGACTTCCGAAGGATCAGCTCTCTACCGAGGGCTACTCCGCGTACCCGGAGATGAGTTATGACCGCGCCGGTGGAACGCCTCGGGTTACCGGGTATGTGGTCACTAACTCGGTGCGGGCGGAGTCGAAGCGGGTCGAGCAGGCTGGCGCGATCATCGACGCTGCGCTCGGGGCGGGCGCCAATCTGATCAATTCCCTCTCTTTCTACGCCTCCTCGATCGACGAGCCACGGCGTCAGGCAATCGCATTGGCCGTAGCGAGCGCGCGCGCGGACGCCGAAGCGATGGCTCAGGCGGCCGGTGGGCGGCTCGGCGCGCTCCAGGAACTATCCACTCAGGGTCCGACCGTGCCGCCTCGCCCGATGTTCGATGTCGCCGCGCGGGGGAAGATGGCGATGGCCGAGCAGACTCCAATCAATCCTGGACAGCAGACCGTCAATGTCTTCGTCACGGCACGCTGGAGCTTTGTGCCGCGACAATAGCGGTATTCTTCCGTCCGGTAGGGGTGTAGTTTGCTCGGTCGAGCCTGCCTTTGAGGTTGAAGAGCCCGCAAATGCGGGCTCTTCTGCTTATATGTGCCACGTGGCTCATCCCGTGAATGCCCTCCGAGCACGTGCCACGTGGCTCTGTTCCACATTGGAACAACCTGCTAATATTGCCCCGTGCGAGAGTTCGACATCGGGTACATTATGGGGCTCGTCGTCGGCGAAGGATCGTTCACTGCCGACCGTCGCCAGCCATTCCTGCAGGTCAAGCTGCATGTGCGCGACCCTTTCCCGCTGCGCCACCTCGCCGACCGCCTTGGGGGGCGGGTCTATGGTCCGTATCGCCACAAGACTCGGCACTATTATACCTGGCTTCTCCGTGGCCCAGCCCTCAAAGCTGCCGTTCCCATCTTTCGCACCTACCTGCCGGAGAGCTGGAAGCGCGAGCAGTTCGAGCGGTGGTTGGTCCAGCATTCCGACTTCTTTGCTCTCGATCGGGGCGCAGCCGCCCCACCGGAGTCCTTCAGCGACACCGAACGTTAGGGGAGTCTAGTGGCCCGAGTCATCGCGATCGCCAACCAGAAGGGCGGGGTGGGGAAGACCACGACCGCCGTCAACCTCGCCACGAGCCTCGCGGTCGCCGAGCGACGCACCCTGCTGATCGATGGCGATCCGCAGGGTAACGCGACGAGCGGAACCGGGATCGAACGTGGCTCCTTCGAGCGGACGACCTACGACGTTCTCATCGGTGCCGCCGACATCCAGAACACTCGCGTCAGAGGCGTCCAGTTCCAGCATCTCGACGTCGTTCCCGCCACTCCAGATCTCGCAGGCGCCGAAGTCGAGCTCGTCGACGCGCCAGACCGAGAGCGACGGATGCGATTCGCGGTGGATGCGGTACGCGATCAGTACGACTTCATCCTCATCGACTGCCCTCCGTCGCTGGGTCTCCTGACGCTCAATATGCTGGCGGCCGCGGACGCACTGTTGATCCCCGTTCAGTGTGAGTATTACGCCCTCGAGGGACTGAGCCAGCTCCTCAACACCGTGCACCTCATCCAGCACAGCGTGAATCCTTCGCTCGCAATAGCCGGAGTGTTGTTAACGATGTACGACGCCCGGCTCAATCTCTCTCGCCAGGTGGCAGCAGATGCTCGCGAGTACTTCGGCACCCAGGTGTTCGATACGGTCGTTCCGCGCAACGTCCGGCTCGCCGAAGCACCCAGTTTTGGAAAGCCCATCGTCCTGTATGACGTGCAGAGCATCGGTGCACAGGCTTATATCGCCGTCGCACATGAGTTGATCGCTCGCGAGTCGGCGATGGCGAAGTCGCTCCACCAGGAGCTCGCTGTCGCCGACAGCCAGACCCATGAGGCATCCGCATGAGCGCCGATACGCCGCGCAGGCTGGGCCGAGGGCTCGAGGCGTTGATCTCCACCGCCAAGCAGCAGCGCGACACGGGATCCAATCCGGTTCAAAGCGAAGCGCCGCCAGGGTCCGATCTGCAGCAGATTCAGGTTGCGGACATCTCGCCGAACCGGTTCCAGCCGCGCCGAACGTTTACGGAGCCAGAACTCGCTGAACTGGAGGCCTCGATCAAGGCCAGCGGTCTGCTGCAGCCGGTGGTCGTCCGTGCACGAGGCGATGGCAAGTGGGAGCTCGTCGCAGGTGAGCGTCGCCTGCGCGCCGTCAGCCGACTCGGCTGGTCGGAGATCCCCGCCGTAGTCCGTGACTTCGATGACCGGGCGATGCTCACACTCGCGCTCGTCGAGAATCTCCAACGGTCCGACCTCAATCCGCTCGAGGAGGCGGAGGGCTACCAACGGCTCATCGACGAGTTCGGCCTGACCCAGCAGCAAGTGGCCGATGCAGTCGGGAAGGATCGCACATCGATCACAAATCTGCTGCGTGTGTTGACGTTGCAACCTGCTGTGCGACAATTGGTTGAGCGCGGACATATCTCAGCCGGTCACGCGCGTGCCCTCCTCCCGATCAAGGACGAGCGCCGTCAGTTGGAGCTGGCGAACGAGATCGTGGCCCGTCAGTTGTCCGTCCGTGAGGTCGAGGCGAGAGCCCGAACCATGACCGCGCAGCCCGCGGTTCCAGCGCGCGTCCCGACGGCGATGTCCCCTGTTGAGCCCGCAGGCACTTCCGCCGATCCGGCAACGAAGCGCATCGAGGAACTACTTCGAAAGCATCTGCAGACCGATGTGCACGTCCAGACGCTCGGGAACGAGCGTGGCGTCGTGCGCATCAGCTTCTACAGCGCCGACGACCTCGAGCGCCTGCTCGATCTCGTCCTCGGGCCCGTCCGAAGCGACTTCGACTGATCGATCAAATGTTTTCACCAGCCGGACCAGACTTCTCCACACGGAAGTAAGTGTAAGTCCTTACAGCACTTATGGTGTCGACGACAGCCCGCAAACATAGGTTTTCCACAGTTGTCCACATCGCCGCCCGCTCCGCCCTTGCCCTCTGCACGGCCGGCCTGATCGGGGCAGCCTTGGCGTGTGCGCAAACGGACGCAAAACGTGATTCGTCGGCACATCTAGGCGACAGCAAAGCGTCATCATTCCGTGTTGCCCTGCTTACCCCGGGACCAATCAGCGATCAGTCCTGGAACGGGGGTGCCTACCAGGGCCTCCTGCGGATTCGGGACAGCCTGGGCGCTTCCATCAGCCACATCCAGACGAAGACCCCTGCCGAATTCGAGGAGCAGTTCCGCCAGTACGGCTCACAGGGCTACGACCTGGTCTTCGGCCATGGCTTCGAGTTTCAGGATGCGGCCAAGCGGGTCGGCCCCGATCATCCCCGCACCATCTACGTCGTCACCTCGGGCTCGAGCGTCGGCGCGAACGTCGCCGGCATCGAGTTCGCCTTCGCCGACGCGTCCTACCTTGCCGGGATGCTCGCCGGCGCGATGACGAAGTCCAACGTGATCGGTGTCATCGGCGGAACCGAGCTGCCACCCGTACGAGAGAGCTTCGCGGCGTTCACCCGTGGTGCGAAAGCAGTGAACCCGAAGGTCGCCGTGCTGACGTCGTACATCGGCAACTGGGACGACGTGAGCGCGGGTCGCGAGCAAGCGCTCGCCCAGATCGGCCGAAACGCCGACGTCATCTTCCAGAACGCCGACGCGGCCGGTCTCGGCGTCTTCCGCGCCGCGCGAGAAACGAAGAAGGCACTCGTCGTCGGCTCGAATTCGGATCAGAACAACGTCGCCCCCGAGATCACCATCGCGAGCGTCGTCATCGATCTTCCACACGCATTCCTCACCGTCGCCCGCGAGGTACGCGCGCGCACCTTCAAGCCACGCGTCATCAAGCTCGGAACGGAGAGCGACGTCGTCACACTCGTGATCAACCCCGCCTTCCGCTCGCACATCCCGCCTGTGACGATGCATGCCGTCGATTCGGTCCGCACGGAACTCGCCGCGCGGCGCTTCGATCCGCTCGCGGCGACACCGTAAACCATGCACGCTCCTGCACAGGCGTTGCTCGACGACGTTGCTCGACATCTCGACACCGTGTTGCGCACGAGCGAGGTGCCCGATTATCCCGGCGCGATGAACGGGGTGCAGGTCGAGCACGATGGTCCGGTGATGCGCTGCGCCGTCGCTGTCGACGCGTCGTTGCAGACGATCGATGCGGCGGTGGCTTCCAATGCGAATCTGCTCGTCGTGCATCACGGATTGTTCTGGGGTGGCTCGCAGCCGCTTCGCGGCCGAACCTTTCAGCGCGTGCGTCGTCTACTCGCGCACGACGTCGCGGTCTACGCTTCGCACTTGCCGCTCGATCTCCATCCAACGCTCGGGAACAACGCGATCATGGCGCGCACGCTCGAGCTCACGCCCAGTGCGGGGTTCGCCCACTTTCAGTCGGTCGCGATCGGCGTGATGGGTGACGCGGACGTCGAGACTTCGACGCTGGCCGCACGCTGCGACGCACTGGCCCGCCGCGAAGGCGGACGGCTCGTGGCGCTGGGGGTGACGCCGCAGCGCCGTACACGCCGCTGGGCGTTGTGCACCGGTGCCGGTGCGTCGAGCGACACGCTCCGCGAAGCGTCGAGCGCGGGCGTCGATACGCTCATCGTCGGCGAAGGCCCACACCATACCGCCGTGGAAGCGTCCGAGCTCGGGATCGCGGTGCTCTACGTCGGACACTACGCCACGGAGACATTCGGTGTGCGTGCGCTCGGCGAAGAGATCGAACGCACCTTCGGCATCCCTTGGAGCTTCGTCCCGGCACCGACCGGTCTCTGATCCGCAGACCATGACCGAGTCCTCGAGGGGTGACGAACCCCCCGCGCTCGCGCTACAGGACATCGACAAGCGATTCGGTGCGACGCGCGCGCTGACCTCGGCTTCGTTGCGCGTACGCCCCGGTACCGTGCATGCGTTGCTGGGCGAGAACGGCGCTGGGAAATCCACGCTCATGCGCGTCGCGTACGGCATGGAACGCCCCGATGCGGGCATGATCCGGGTGCGAGGAGCCGCCGTACGGTTGAACACTCCGGCCGACGCGATCGCCCTCGGAATCGGGATGGTGCACCAGCATTTCACCCTCGTGCCGGTGATGACCGTCGCCGAGAACGTCGCGCTCGGCGATCACGGCGCGCTGGACCTGCAGCGCACGAGCGCGGAACTTCGTGAGCTCTCCGACCGAACGGGCTTCGCGCTCGATCCCCAGGTGCGAGTCGAGCATCTCTCGGTCGCCGCACAACAGCGCGTCGAGATCGCGAAGGCGCTGATGCGACGTGCGCGCATCCTCGTGCTCGACGAGCCGACCGCCGTGTTGCCTCCGTCCGAGAGCGCGACGCTTCTCCGGTGGCTTCGCAGCTTCGCCGACCAGGGCAACGCCGTGGTGCTCATCACCCACAAGCTTGGTGAGGCGTTGAGCGTCGCGGATGACGTCACGGTACTGCGTCGGGGCCGGACCGTGCTTGCCACGCCGGCCGCGAACGCGACCACGGCGTCGCTGACCGACGCGATGCTCGGCTCCGCGGATGCCGGCGAGCAATCCACCCGCGCGCCGGCGGGCAGCCGCGCCGAAGGGGGTCCGGCGATGCCGCCGGTCTTTCGTGCCGAGCGGGTCACGGTCGTGGATGCGGCCGGCGTGATGCGGGTGCGGGAGGCGAGCTTCGTCATCGGGGCGGGGGAGATCGTCGGCATCGCCGGCGTGGAAGGCAGTGGACAACGGGAGCTGCTCCGCGCCCTGGCTGGTCGCCTTCCCATCGCCTCGGGAATTCTGGAACGCCCGAAGGCCGTCGGATTCGTTCCGGAGGACCGCCACCGCGATGCGGTGCTCCTCGACCGCTCCCTGGTCGAGAACATCGCGCTCCGCGGCGCCGCGGTGCGCCATGGCATCATCGACTGGGGCGCGATCCGCACGCACACCGA
>Ga0070669_100000236_pt1 | contig 46103 bp, 38 predicted proteins | sample KBSS53metaG_FD_64680 | JGI IMG/M metagenome (GOLD analysis project Ga0070669, IMG submission 64680) | Switchgrass rhizosphere microbial communities from Kellogg Biological Station, Michigan, USA - KBS S5-3 metaG | ecosystem: Host-associated > Plants > Roots > Rhizosphere > Soil ...
TTCTGGGTCAAGATGGCGCTGGTGCTTGGCGCCTATTTGCTGACGCTCGCTTTCCGCAGACCCATGCTGGCCAGTCCAGTCGGCAATGTTGCCACGCCCGCCAAGCCGATCGCCTTTGTGCTGCTGCTGGTGTGGGTTGCCGTGATCTTCTGCGGCCGGTTCATCGCCTACACCTGAGCCCTTTCGCCCGACACAAAAGCACGCATCCGTTTTCAGGGGGAGATACCCGCCCATGTCACTCGAAACCACGCTCCAGCAGCTCTACGACCTGCCGATTTCCTCCACGATCCGCGAGAATGTGAATGCCTTTCCCCTGATCGAATCTCTGCACGTCCTTGCCATCACGCTGGTATTCGGCACGATCCTGATCGTCGACCTGCGCCTGGTTGGCGTGGCTGCGCACCGTCGCAGCGCTGACCGGCTGATCCGCGAGTTGTTGCCCTATACCTGGGTGGCGTTCGCGCTCGCGGTCATTTCGGGATCGCTCTTGTTCATCTCAAATGCGCCCGCCTATGCCGCCAACGTCGAATTCCAGCTCAAGCTGGTGACGATTGTCCTGGCCGGCATCAACATGGCGATTTTCCATTCGACCGCACATCGCCGCATCGCCGATTGGGACATGGACCTGCCGCCGCCTGCCGCAGCGCGCGTGTCGGGGTTGCTGTCGCTGGCGCTGTGGACCGTCGTCATCTTGCTGGGCCGCTGGATCGGCTTCACGCTCGACGTGCTGTTTTAATCCAAGGGATCGTCCTGCCGCAGGAAGCGGCCGGGGGAGACCCCGGTCCATTCCTTGAATGCGCGTGAAAACGCTGCGGTGTCGGAATAGCCCAATTGCTCGGCCGCCACGGCCAGCGAAATGCCGGACTTGGTCAGCATCGTCTTGGCCCGCTCCTGCCGTGCTTCCTGCAAGAGTTCGCGGAAGGACGTGCCCTCTTCGGTCAACCGGCGGCGCAGCGAGCGTTCGGAAAGCTTGAGCTCCGCCGCGACCGACGCGCAATCGACATGCGTGCGCCCCAGCCACCGGGCGATGACATCGCGGGTAAGATCGACGAAACTGTCGCTCGGCGTGGCCTCGGGCCCCATCAGATCGAGCAGGTGCCATTCCAGGATTGTGCGCAACTTGCGATCCTCTGAAGGGATCGCGCTGGCAAAGGGCATGTCGAGATCGGAATTGCGCAGCACCAACCCGTTGGCGATCTGGTTGCCGTGAACCGGGCAACGGAAGTGTTGGCTGAGCTGCTCCTGCCGTCCGGCAATGGAATGCTCGAAGTGGACTGCTACCGGATTCCATTTTGAAGACGTCAACTGCTTGGCAAGAGTGACGTGGCCCGAAATCGCGAATTCCGCATCCTGCACGCGCGGCCAGATCTTGGAATCCTGGATGCGGTAGCTGTAGGTCGTCGTGTCCTCGTCGATGGAGCTTTCGAACAGGGTCTGGCTCTGCAGGCGCGACTGGAACAGGGCGAGGTAATCGAGCGCACCGCGCAAGGTGCCCGCAGCGCGGAGCAGGGCGTAGAACGGCCCGAGTTCCGTCAGCCCGAAGCAGGAGCCCATGGCGAGCCCGAGATAGGGCCGGTCGAACCTGGCCGCCGCCGCTTCGAGCAGCGCGACGTAACGATGCAGCGGCACGCGCTCGTAGGGCGCTTCCTGCTGAGAACGGAACATGCCGTGGTCGCGCAACAGCGGATCGATCCGCCGCCCGACATCTTCGAGCGCCGTGAACAACGCACTCAGGAACAGGAGCCGGATCGTGGCCTGACTGCCTTTGGCCGCAGGAATGCTGGCCAGTCCCTGAACTGCACCGGTCATTTCTCGTTCTCCTTGAGTGGCCGATTCTGCAAAGTGGCCATCCCGACCTGCAATTTACTCTGATCGGGCCATCTCCGAAAACCGCTTCAGATCGGGGAAGTGGCCCTGCGGCCAGAAAATGCCCCAGAATACGCGGAAAGAGAGGCGTTAGTGTCTGATCAGAGCCTGCTTAATGAAGTCACCGGATCGGATGCCGCTGTCAACACCTTATCCACCGGTCATAGCAGTCTGGCCGACTTGGCAAGTGCGACCGACCGCGTTGCTGCATTGCCGTCGATCGATTTCATCTATCTGTCGGAACCCGATATGATCCGCGCCGGGGTGACCGACATGCCGGCCTGCGTCGATTCCATGGAAGAGATGTTCGGCCTCCTCCACCGCGGCGATTATCGCATGGCTGGGGGCAACAACAACCAGCACGGCGCGATCATCGTCTTCCCCGACGATTCCCCGTTCCCGAACATGCCCAAGCCGACGGCCGACCGCCGCTTCATGGCGATGCCGGCCTATCTTGGCGGCAGCTTCCGCACCGCAGGCATGAAGTGGTACGGTTCCAACATCGAGAACCGCGACAAGGGTTTGCCGCGCTCGATCCTGACCTTCGTGCTCAACGATGCCGATACCGGCGCACCGCTGGCCTACATGTCGGCCAACTTGCTGTCTGCCTATCGCACCGGGGCGGTTCCGGGCGTTGGCGCGCGGCATCTGGCGCGCAAGGATTCGCGCGTGGTCGGCATCGTCGGGCCTGGGGTGATGGCACGCACCTCGCTTGAGGCGTTCATGGCGACGTGCCCGAACATCGATACCGTGAAGATCAAGGGGCGCGGGCAGGCGAACCTCGAAGCGTTCTGTTCCTGGGTGGCGCAGAAGTTTCCGCAGATCACCACCGTGCGCGTAGTTGGTACTGAAGAGGAAGCCGTGCGCGATTCCGATATTGCCACGTTCTGCGCTTCGGTGGCGACTGGTGATCCTTCGATCTACCCCACCGTGCGCCGCGAATGGGTGCGCCCCGGCACGTTCCTCGCGATGCCCGCGCCGTGCAACATCGATGATGCCATGGAAGCGCCGGAAATCCGCAAGGTGCTTGATTTTACCGGGCTTTACGAAGCCTACGAGGAAGAGATGCCCGCGCCGGTCCATCGCTTCATTCCGGCGGTCGGCGTGCGCTGGTTCGATCTTGCCAGGGAAGGCCGTATCGCCCGCGACAGTCTTGAGGACCTTGGCCGGATCGTTTCCGGCGATGCTCCGGGCCGGCAGAGCGATGACGAGATCATTATGCTCTCGGTTGGCGGCATGGCGGTGGAGGACGTGGCCTGGGGCACGCACGTCTATCGCCGCGCGCTTGCCGAGGGGATCGGCACACGCCTCAACCTCTGGAACGAGCCTGCGCTCAAGTAAGCCGCGACGAACCCATCCATTTGAACGGAATTTGCAATGACTGAAGTCGTCAAGGTCAAGACTGGCAACAAGTTCGAGGAGCATGGCAGCTATTCCCGCCTCGTTGCCGTCGACAATCTCATTTTTGTATCGAACACTGCGGGTCGCAATCCGCAGACCAGGGAAATCCCGGCCGACCTTGCTGAGCAGACCAACCAGGTGCTCGACAACATTTCGGCGGCGCTGGCCTCGGTGGGTGCTGCACTTGGCGACGTGGTTTCGGCGCGTGTCTTCGTGCAGTTCCCGGACGACGTGATGGCGGTGATGACCGCCTATGGCGAGCGGATGCGCGGCATCAATCCCACGTTGACGATGACCTGCCCACCGCTGGGATCAACCGAATACAAGGTCGAGATCGACGTGGTCGCCTATCGCGGTGCGTCAAAGGCCAACGTGCGCGAAATCCAGATCACGCTGTGAGCATGGGACCGCAAATCGATCCGGTGGTAACCTCCACCGTCATGCCGCCGCGCACCTCGGTGGTGGTGATCGGTGGCGGCATTGTCGGGCTTTCCACGGCGCTTACGCTGGCTGAGCGCGGAGTGCCGGTGGTCGTGCTGGAAAAGGGCCGGATCGCGGCAGAGCAATCGTCGCGCAACCTCGGCTGGGTGCGCAAGGTAATGCGCTCGATCGCCGACCTGCCAATGGCGATCGAGGCTGAGCGGATGTGGACGGAGATGCCGGGCCGCGTCGGCAGTGATTGCGGCTTCCGCAGGGCGGGCATCACGTATGTTTCGCGCACCCATGAGGAATTGGCCAAGCATGAAGGGTGGCTTGAGACGGTGAAGGGGACGGGGCTCGATTCCCGCATGCTGACCCGCAAGGAAATCGCCGAGATGATACCCGGTTGCACGGCCGACTGGATCGGCGGGATTGCCACCCCTTCCGATGGCCGGGCAGAACCGCAGCTGGCATCGAGTGCCATCGCCCGCGCCGCCATGGCCAAGGGCGCGACGATCATCGAAAACTGTGCCGTGCGCACGCTGATACGAACCGGCGGCGCGGTGACCGGCGTGGTGACCGAACAAGGCGAGATCGTTTGCAACCATGTCGTGCTGGCGGGCGGCGTCTGGTCGCGCCGCTTCCTTGCCAATCATGGCGTGGAACTGCTGACGTTGCCGCTGGTGGCGGCGGTGCTGCGGACCGAGCCGTTCGAGGGACCTGCCGATTGCGCGGTTGGCGCGTCCAATTTCTCGTTTCGCAAGCGACTGGACGGCGGATACACGATCACCCAGCGCGGCGCGCTCTATGCGCCTCTGACGCTTGATCACCTGATGATCGGGATGAACTATCTCCCGGTGCTCAAGGCCGAATGGAAGAACCTGCGGGTTTCGTTCGGCAAGGAGTTCTTCGCCGATCTTGGCCTGCCGCGCCGCTGGAAGGTCAATGGCACATCGCCGTTCGAGAAGGTGCGTACGATGTCACCAGCGGTGAACCATGCGCTGAACGAGGAGGCGATGCGCAACCTGATCGAAGCCTGGCCGTTGTTCGCCAAGGCGAAAATTGCGCAAGAATGGGGCGGGATGATCGACGTTACGCCAGATTCCCTGCCGGTCATCGGTGGCGTGAACAATCTACCGAACCTGACCTTGGCGACCGGCTTTTCAGGCCATGGCTTTGGAACAGCGCCTGCCGCCGGGCGGCTCGTGGCCGATTTGGTGATGGGCGAAAAGCCGTTGGTCGATCCGACGCCCTACCGGCTTGAACGCTTCAGGACGTGACAAGCCAGAAGAGCGCCTATGCATTTCCCGTTGCGGCGGTGATGCTGTGGGGAGGCAATGCGGTGGTCACGAAGGCATCGGCCGGAGTGATCGGCGCGGCGGAAATTGCCTTCTGGCGTTGGCTGGTCGCGGCGCTGGTGCTCCTGCCCTTTGCCTTGCCGTCGTTGAAGGCGCAGTGGGCCGAAGTTCGTGCGAACCTTGGTCGGCAGGCAACGCTTGGCTTGCTCGGCAGCGCGCTTTTCCCGACGCTGATGTATCTGGCTGCTGCCCATACCAGCGCAATCAACATGGGCGTGATCCAGGCGCTGATGCCGGTCATGGCGCTCGTCCTCGCAATGGCTCTGTTCGGCCAGAAGTTCTCGCCCGTCGTGTGGATGGGAGCCTTGATTTCGCTGCTCGGAGTAGCAGTCGTGGTGACACAGGGCAGTCCGGCGCGGCTTATCGCGCAAGGGATCAACCCTGGCGATGCGATCATGCTGGCGGCAACCGCCTGCTTTGCGTTTTACACTACGCTGGTGTCCAAATGGCGAAGCAAGCTGCCGCAGACGACCAGCCTGTTCATGCAGGCTGTCAGCGCCTCCCTCGCATTATCGGTGCCCTTTGCATTTTCGCGCCGCGTTGGCATTGATGCGGCCAGCTTGCCCATCGTCCTTTACGCCGCCGTGCTGGCTTCCATCGCGGCGCCATTGCTGTGGATGCGTGGAATCGCCCGGATCGGGCCTGCGCGTGCCGCAAACTTCTTTAACGGCCTGCCTGTCGTTGCCGCCGTATTCGCGGTGATCTTTCTGGGGGAGCGCGTAACGCTGGCGATGCTTCCCGGCGGCCTTCTGGTCATTGGCGGCGTCATGCTGGCAGAGCGCTACGCCGCCCGGTCAGCCTGACGGATCAGAACCCCGCCGATGGCAAGTCGAACCGCATACATACCGCCTTCGGCTCGGTGAAAGCCTGCATCGCTTCGCTGCCGAATTCCCGGCCGACGCCGGAAAGCTTGTTGCCGCCGAACGGCATGGCAAGGTCGAGCACATTGTGGGTGTTGAGCCAGACGGTGCCAGCATCGATCCTGTCGGCCAGCAGATGCGCACGGTCGAGATCGCGGGTCCAGATGCTGGCGGCCAGGCCGAAGGGGGTGTCGTTGGCGATGCGCACGGCGTCGGCCACGTCGTCATAGCGGATGGCGCAAACGACCGGGCCGAAGATTTCCTCGCGCATAACTGTCATGTCGCGCTCGACGCCGCCCAGCACGGTGGGGCTGTAGTACCAGCCATCGCCATCGGGCACACGCGCACCGGCAAGCGGGCTTGCGCCTTCATCAAGACCCTTGGCGACAAGGCCTGCAACCCGGTCACGCTGCCGGGCGGAGATCAGCGGCCCCATCTGCGTTGCGTCATCGAATGGCGAGCCGACGCGGAGGTTCGCAGCGATGCGGCAGACGCCTTCCATCACCTGGTCATAGATCGAGGAATGCACCAGCAGGCGCGAACCCGCCGTGCAAATCTGGCCGGAATTGGCGAAGATCGCGCCGGCAACGCCCGGAATTGCGCGATCGAGATCGGCATCGGGCAGCACGATGGAAGGCGATTTGCCGCCCAACTCGAGTGTTACGCGCTTCATCGACCGCGCGGCCGATTCCATGATCCGCTGGCCGGTGGCGGTGGAGCCCGTGAACGCGATCTTGCGCACGCCGGGATGATCGACCAGCGCCGCGCCCACTTCCGCGCCATAGCCGGTGACGATGTTTACCGCACCCGCCGGGAAGCCGGCTTCGACGATCAACTCGCCGAGCCGCAGCGTGGTGAGCGAGGTTTCCTCGGACGGCTTGAGCACTACGGTGCAGCCGAAGGCGATCGCCGGTGCGATCTTCTGGATCGCCTGTCCGATCGGGAAATTCCACGGCGTGATCCCGGCAACCACGCCCACGGGACGGCGTTGGGTATAGGCGCGATAGATCGCCGGTTCGGGCATCAAAGGCGAGTGCGAGACATATTCGCCCGCGATCTTGGAAGCCCATCCGGCAAAGTAGCGCAGGCCATCAATGGTGAATTGCAGGTCTATTGCGTTGGTAACGAACAGTAACTTGCCGCTATCGAGCGATTCCAGCGCGGCCAGTTCCTCGCGGTCACGTTCGACCAGCAGCGCAAGGCGTTCGAGCAGGCGGCCACGATCGATCGGGCGCATGTTCTGCCAGGCATCGCTTTCGAAACAGCGCTGGGCGGCTTGCACTGCACGGTCGGCATCTTCCGGCCCGCAGGCATGGAATTGCATGATCGGCTTGCCCGTCGCAGGATCGATCGAGGTGATCAAGCGGTCTGGGCGCACCGGCTCGACCAGCTTGCCATCGAGCAGGATCAACCCGCTCGGCAGGGTCTGGGGGCGGGCGTTCAACGCAGTGGCCATGGTAGCTCCTGGAAGATTTCGGTGGTGTCAGGCGGCAGCCGGGACGACATCGCCCTCGACTTGCGTGGTGCCGACCCGTGCATAGGTGTTCGGGGCATTGCGCCGAAGATATGAGCCGTGGATTACCCCGGCGAGGACAGTAAGCAGGAACAACAGCGGCAGGCTGTTGACGATCAGCAAGGTCGTGCCAGTCAAAGCCTGATAGTTGGCCAGCGAAAGTATCGTGGCGGCGCCGATGATCAAACCGCTCAGCAACGGTGCCAGCGTCTTGCCCAGCGAGTATTCGCGACGGCGGGCAAAGAACACCGGTATGGACAGCGACGTGGCAGTCAACAGGATTTCGAGCCCGACGGCGCCCATCGAGGAAAGGCTGGTAGACAGGTTCAACAGCGGATCGAGCCCGGCGACGGCAAACAGGGCGATGATCGTGGCCAGCACTGCCGTTAGCAGCTTGCAGGCGTTGTAGGGTGATCCATGCGCGGGGTGGACCCGGCCGAGTGGCTCAGGGATCAGCCCGTCGCGCGACAACGCAAAGAAGTATCGGGCGATGTTGTTGAAGAAGCCCAGCGCGGCGGCGAACAGGCTGGTCACCGTCAGCAGGTTCAAGGCCTCTCGCCCGAAGCCGCCGAGATAGCGAAAGGCAATGCTGGTGACGAGACGGCCAGGATCGGCCGCAGCAACCTGCTGGATGCGGCCGGGCGTTTCGGCCAGGACCAGGCACCAAGCCGAGAGGACATAGAATGTCCCCAGCACCAGCACCGCGCCATAGGTTGCGCGCGGAATGGTCCGCTCGCGGTCGCGCGCCTCTTCCTGATAGATCGCGGTTGCCTCGAAGCCGATGCAGCCGTTGATCGCATAGATGACGGCGATGCCAAGACCGGGGGCGAAGATCGTGGAGGGGGCAAAGCTGCTGAAATCGAGCCCGCTCCACCCGCGATCGTAGAGGATCATCACGTCGACCAGCAGGATCAGCCCCACTTCGAGCAGAAGCGCCACCGCAAGGACTTTGGCTGCCATGGTGATCTTGCGGTAACCCAGCCACGAAATCACCGCGACGCCGAACATGGCCCAAAGCAGCCAGGGCGTTTGAAACCCGAACGCTGTCTTGACGAGATCGGAGGCAAAGAAAGCCATGGCGCCGAGCACTGACGCCGCCGCGCAAATGTAGGCGACAACGGCGGTATAGGCCGCGGCAATTCCAGCTTCCTTGTTCAGGCTCACCGCGATGTAGGCATAGAATGCGCCGGCATTGCGCACGTGCGGGATCATGCGCACATAGCCCACGGCGAACAGCACCATGACCGCGCTGATCATCAGCTGCGTTCCGGGCATTCCCGCGCCGTTGCCGAAGGCCAGTGCCAGCGGGATGATGCCCGCGAGCACGCCCATTGGCGCGGCGCAGGCCAGGATCATGAAGATGATATCGCCCGTTCCCAGCATGCCGGGAAGCAGGCCGCCTGCTGCGTGGACTTCGTGTTCGCTGGTGGACATCGAGGCTCGATCGCTGGATTGCGCGCGGGTTGCGACGGTCATGACGATGACACCGCAAACCTGCACAGGTTATAGCATTTCGGCCGGATTGAATTGTAAATCCGGCCAGCCCGCGTCATGCGCGCGGGACCATGGCCGTTACGCGCAAGGGACTGCCCGATCCGCCCTTGATCTTGAGCGGCATGGCCACGATCATCGCGCCGAAGGTGGGAAGGCGATCGAGGCCGGTCAGGCACTGCAGGCCGAAACGGCCATGGCCGTGCAGGATCGAATGGGCAGGCAATGGCTCATCGAAGTGCGAGGCCTGCCCTGCATCGGTGCCAACCGTCTCCACGCCCAGCCCCACGCAATCGCGCTCATGGACAAGAAAGCGCATCGCATCGGCATCAGGCCCCGGTGAATGCGCGCCATCATCGCGCAGATTGAGGTATGACAGCGTGCCGACCCGCTTCGACCAGTCGCTGCGCAGCAGCACCCAGTGGCGCGGCGGGATCGAGCCGTTGGCCTTTTCCCACGCCTCAAGAAAGCTGCGGGTGACAATGAAGTCCTCGTCCTCAGCCGCTTCGGCGCTGATGTCCACCACCACGGCAGGGCCGAAAAAGGTCTGCGGGGATATGGCATCGACAGTGCCGTTGGGCACGTCCTTGCCGGTAATCCAGTGGGCTGGGGCATCGAAGTGCGTGCCGGTATGCTCGTTCATCGAGATGTTGTTCCAGTACCACGCCGGACCGTTGCCATCGTAGCGGGAAACGGTTTCCATACGGAACGGCTCGCACTGGCCGAATTCGGACGGCAGCACGATCACCGGGAAGTCTGGCGAAAGCACGTTGGTAAGATCGACGATCTCGATCCCGCCGTCCGCAATGGCGGTGGCAAGATCGGCGATCAGGGAGCGGGCATCGGTCACAGGTTCTTCTCCCGTGCAAAAAGGGCAGGGTCGGCGAGCCAGCGTTCCATCGCGTCCTGCGCGACATCGCCGACGCAGGTCTGTTCGCGTCCGTTGAGGAGCGCGTCGGCAACGCTGGCGGCAATGCGCGAAGGGGCAACCTTCGGTGGCGGAACGGCCTGATGGTCAGCATCGTCGACAGCGCCGGTAAACACCGACATCACGCGCACACCTGCACTGCGCATCTCGTGGCGAAGCGACTGCAGCAGGGAATGGCGCGCTGCCTCGGCGGCCGCGAACCCGGCCTGGGAAGCATCGCCGCCGAGCGCCGCCGATGAGAGTATATCGACGAAGGCTCCGTTCGGCCTGCCTGCCAGCATCGGCGCAAATGTGCTGGCAAGGCGTGAAAGGCCCATGGCTGAGACTTCGAACGCGCGGCGCTGTTCGACAAAACCCGGATTGGCGCTGACGCCGCCGGGGCGGACATGGCGGGCCGTATTCACGACGATGTCGAGCGGACCGCCGATCCGGCTTGCCGCTTCCGACACTGACGTCGCGTCGGTTACATCGAGTGCGATGGTCTGAACGCGGTCCAGCGTGTACACTGCATCGGCGGCATCGGAAGCCAGCATCGGCCCCGGTAGGCCGGCAACTACCAGTTCGGCTCCCTGCGCTTGCAATTCCTTCACCACTGCGCGGCCGATGGCATTGCGCGCATCGCTGACCAGCACAATGCGGCCTTGGATCGGCACGATGAATTCGCGCCACTGCGGATCGCCCATCAGATCGGTTTCTCCTGCAGGAATGGCGAAAAGTGCGGCGTTACCGCCCCGGTCGATCATCATGCGCACCACGGCACGGTCGTCCGAATGAAGGGCGCCGTGAAGATGGACGAGCGCGACAGGCCCGGCATCAAGCTGCACCTTGCCCATGCGCCAGGGCATGTGGTTCTGGAAGTAAAGGTCGGTCGAAACGCGGATCGTGGTTTCGCACAGCACGCGCGCGCCATCGGGTTGATCCATCCACGCCAGTTCGCCCCAGCACAGCGGGCAGGCGTCGCGCGGTGGGTAGGTGGCGGTCCCGCATTCGGCGCAGGCCTGCAGCATGAAGCGCCCCTGCGCCGCGCGCGAGGAGAGGGCATGCATCGCGCGGCTGCGCAGGCCCGAGGGCACATGGCGCAGCCTTTTGCGGGCCAGTGGATCGCGTTTCTCGCGTGAGGCGGTCATGGCATCGCCTCCAGCAGGGCTGCGCCGGTACACACGCCGCGATCGTAGTTGACGAGCCCGAAGCCGGAGATCGCCGCAATGCGAGCGTTCGGGACCTGAGCACCCAAGGGCATGTGCAGGATCTGGCGGAGGCCTTCGGTCACGTTCTGGAATCCGCCCGCGGCTCCTGCCTGCCCTGCCGAAAGCTGGCCGCCATTGGTGTTGAGCGGCAGATCGCCATCGACCGTGAACTCGTTGGTGCGGATGAATTCGGCGACCTTGCCCTTGGGGCAGAACCCAAGGTCCTCGATCTGCATGGCGACGATTACCGGGTAGTCGTCGTAGACTTGCAGCGTATCGACGTCATCAGGCGCGATCCCGGCGCTTTGCCAGAAGCCGTCAATGTCCATCACCCAACCGCCACGCATCTGCACCGGGTCTTCGGGGAAAGCGTTGTGGCGCTCGATCGTGGCGAGAATCTGCGCCATCTTGAGCCCCAGCGCTTCGGCGCGTTCGGGCGTGGTGACGATGAAAGCCTCGGCACCCGCGCAGGGCATCACGCAATCGAACAGATGCACCGGATCGGCAATTGGGCGAGCCGCCATATAGGCATCCAGCGTCAGCGGCTTGCGCTGCAAGGCCAGCGGGTTCGATGCGGCATTGGCGCGCTGTGCCACGCACAGCTTGCCGAAGTCCTCGCGCGTTATGCCATAGTGGCGCATGTAGGCATCGGTGATGAGGGCAAAGGTCGCGTTCGGACCGCCGAAACCGTAGGGATAGACTGCATCCTGCGAGAAGCGGGAGAATCCGGCAAGGCTGTGGCGGAAGCTGTCGATCTGGTTGGTGTCGGCCGCCAGGCAGACGACCAGCTCGGCATCGCCGCACTGCACCGCTCGCGCGGCACGGCGCAAGGCCATCACGCCGCTGGCGCCGCCGGTCGGGATATGGTCGAACCAGCGCGGGGAGAGGCCCATGTGCTGGACCATGCCCACCGCAGTGTCAGGCGCGCTGGAAAAGCTGGCGAAGCAAAAGCCGTCTATGTCGGCAGGGCACAGGCCGGTGGCCTGGCGCAGCCGATGCAGCGCACGGCCCGCCCACCAGTGCGCTGGCTTGGGCGAAAAGCGCTGATAGGGCACCGTGATCGGCGCGCAGACGGCAACACCGGTGTAGGGGGCCTGCGCCCTGCTCATGCCTGCCGCTTTTTCATGGCACGGGTATCGTAGAGTTCGCCGCGCTCCATCTTTTCGGCGACGACCGTCTTGAGCGCGGCACGCAGGATCTTCTCGGTTGGCGTGCGCGGCAGTTCGCGCACGAAACCGAGCCAGCCCGGCGCCTTGTAGTAGGCCATCTGGCCCAGCGCCCAGCGCACGATCTCGTTCGCCGTTTCGTCGGGATTGGCAACGTCGTCGATCACCACCAGCGCGGCAACCTCGTCACCCCGCACGGCATCGGGCGTGGCCGCCACGGCCACTTCGCGGATGCCGGGATGGCGGGCAAGGACCGCCTCCACTTCCACAGCGGCGATGTTTTCGCCAGAGCGGCGGATCACGTTCTTCTTGCGATCAACGAAATGCAGATCGCCATCGGCATCGCGCTGGACGATGTCACCGGTGTGAAACCACCCGTTGGCCCAGGCTTCTGCGGTGGCTTCGGGGTTCTTGAGATATTCGGTGAAGAAGCCATAGCGTGGATTGGCACCACTGCGCCGCACCAGCAGTTCGCCCGAAACATCATCCCCCACGTCGCTGCCACCATCATCAACGATGCGAACTTCCAGTCGTGTGCCGGGGCGGCCGAAGCAGTTCGTGCCGATCTTGCGCGGTTCGTTGTGCGCGCTGATCACGCCGCCACTGCCAGTCTCGGTCATCGCCCAGGCCTCGATCAACGGGAAGCCGAAACGCGCTTCGAACGGGGCATGAAGCTCGCGCGGGGAACCGGCGCCGAAGCCGAAGCGCACCGTATGGTTACGGTCCCGCTCGCTCTCGGGCGCGCTCATCAGCATGGCGGGCATGACGCCAAGGTAGTGCAGGCAGGTCGCGCCGCTGTCACGCACCGATTGCCACCATGTGCGCGGGTGGAAACGGTCAAGAAGGGTCAGGCAGCCGCCCACGGTGATCATGGCCATGACCGAGACCGACAGCGCGTTCATGTGGAATACGGGGAGGGGAGTGAGCATCCGCTCTTCGCCCTGGACCAGCGCTATCAAGCCGCCGGTATCGCGGTACCAGTCGCCCGAATGCAGGAAATATTCGTTGGAAAGCACGCAACCTTTCGGGCTTCCCGTGGTGCCCGAGGTGTAGAGCAGGGCAGCTTCGGTTGCCGGTCCGAGCAGGGCGTTGGCCGCTGCCGCTGAAGCGAGGGCAGGGACGGTCTCGTCTGGCGTGATGCAGTGGATGGGATGTCCGCTGGCAACGGCGGCGGCCGCAACCTCGTCGCGCCGCCCTGCTGTTACGAAGGCGAGCGCCATTTCGGAGTGGGAAACCAGATATTCCAGTTCCGCAGCGCGCAGATCGGGATTGATCGGCACCACCGAGGCACCCAGGCTGTTGGCTGCAAGCAGGATTTCGAGAAAGACCGGGCGGTTTTCCAGCAGCAGGCCGATGCGCGTGCCCTTGCCCACGTTGGCGGCGGCTAGAGCCGAACGGCGCAAGGTCACCGCCTCATACATCGCGGCGTAGGTGATCTCGCCCGTCGCGATGCCGTAGATTGCTGCCGTTTGGGGCAAGACATTGAGGAATGGCTTTTCGGGATAGCGCGCTGCCGTGGCCGCAAAGCGGGAGAATACCGTTTCGCCCGGCCCGGCCTGGTCTTGAACACTCACACCCTGCCCCTCGATTAAATATACATATGCATATATTGATCTATAAAATAAATTACGTCAAGCGAACCTGCCGACTTTTGTTCGGAAGGTCGGCGGCGGAATTTCAGGTGCGCAGGTTTGCCGTCATGGCCAGCAAGACACGGCGCGTCGTGGCCAGGTCCTCATCGGAAATGCCTTGGGCAACAATCGCATGGAACGCTTCCATCTGCGGCCAACAGGTCAGCAGCAGATCGCGGCCTGCTGGCGTTAGCACCACCTCGCGGCGGCGAAGGTCATTGTCGGGCGTATGGCGCTCGACCAGTCCGGCCAGAACCATCGCATCGATCGTGCGGCTGGCCTTGGATTGTTCACTGAAGGTGCGTTCGGCGATCTCGTTGATCGTCAGCCCGTGTTCGATGTGCAGCACCGAAAGCGTCCGCAATACGATCAGCGATGCGCCAGACTGCTTGAGCAGTGCGCCCAGCATCGCCTGGCTGTGGCTGGCCAGCCGATTTATGAGGTAGGAAAGCTGCGCCTCCAGCGCTTCGTTCGTGGCAGGCGGTGTCACTTCACTTGGCATTGGCAGCGCCGCCTTTTGCCAGGGCAGAGCGCATTTTCTCCAGCGTTGCCAGCGTGTTCTCGAGATCTTGCGGTGGTGCGTTACCGCCCAGCCACTCCTGGACCAGGCAATCGTGCCGTGCGCGCGCGGCTTCGAAGGCTGCGGCACCTTGTGGCGTTATGCGGGCGATGAACGAGCGTCGGTCGGTTGGCGTAGGTTCGCGCGTGATGAATCCATCGGCGATAAGGCGTTTCGCCAGCCCGGTTACGTTGCCGCCCGTGACCTTGAGCTTGCGGGTTAGATCACCCAGAGTGAGGCCATCCTGCAAACCATGAATCTGGGCCAGAAAGTCATACTTTGCCAATGTCAGCCCACATTCGCGCGACAATGCGCGATTGAGCAGGCGATAAAGCTCTGACTGGAGCGAGAGCGCGGCGACCCAGACGCGAACTTCCAGACTGCGCGATTGCATGATGGGAAACCGTTAACCTCGATCGTTGCGGTTTGGCGCTTTTGCAGCCTTGGACCTTGCGAGGCAAGCGCTGCAAAGCGGTTCAGGCAAAAGAGCGGACCGTCCTGATCAGACCGTCGAGATCGCCGCCTTCGCCATCGCGGATTGCGGTTTCCCGAAGCCGCCGCGCCCATTGTGCGGCATCGTCGCGCCCGCCGAGCTGCTGGATCGTGGCAATGACCTTGATGAACCTTGACTGGCTACGTTCGTGCGTATCCGAATAGCCCTTGATGAGGCGGCGGCACTTGATGATCTCGACACCAAGCGCGTAGTCCTGCTTTGCCGCATGGTAGACCTGCTGCAGCCACTCTTCGATGTGCGCTGTTTCCGTGGCATGGCGCAATGACCGCCTTCGCCAGCTTCTCAAGCCGCCAACAACATAGAGCAGCATGAACCAACCGGCCGAATAGGTTCGCACCCGACGGCCTTTGTCGATCCGGCGATCAAGCCATCGGTAGAACCTGGTCTGCCCTTTCAACCAGTGGGCGAACCGTACGGGGAGGATGCCTGCGAGTTCTTCGAGCCTTGGATGCATATATTCGGTGGTGTGCAGGACCTGGTCCGGCCTGGCACCCAGCTCATCCACGATCCGCTTCCGGCGTCCGGGGCGGGTCTTGAGGTCGGCTACGCGCACGATGTCATCATATGACATTGCATTGGCGATGTATTTTGCGGCTTGAAGGGTCAGTTCGAAATCGTGTCGCGATCCAGCCAGTGACCAGTCCGTGAGGTACACCTGCTCGAGCCGGCCAAGGTATTCGGCACCGTAGGCAATGTCTTGAAAATCGACGACCTTGGCAACGCCGCGCAGTGCCATTTCCGCTGCACCGTGCGGCAGTCCGAGCGCTTCGATCCGTTGGCCCAGCGCGGCCATGCGCGGGTCGGCAAAGCGGGGAAGCTCGCCAGGTTGTGCGGGTATGGCAGACACGGCGGCGGTTTGTGCCGGCGCGCGCGTGCGTTCCCAGGCAGCGTCAAAGGTGCGCAAGCTTGCTGCTGCCCCTTTGCCGCCCGTGTCGATGACAGCGTGATAGGCCGCGCGCGGGAAGGGCAGGGCACCCGATGCCGCCAGCGCGCCAAACATCGCGGCAGAGATCACGCTGCCGTTCTCAATCGCGATCGCGTTCATATCGAACACGATTTCCTGCCGGGCCGTCACGCCGACGGCGTCTGTAACGGCATCGCTATCGGCAATGCCGAGGCCAGGGGCGCTCTTTTCGGAAATCGCCAGCGATCGGTGACCCGAGGCGATCAGCGTGGTTCGGCCCGGCGTGACGATGCCGCGCAGGATCGAACGACCGGCTTCCATGAATTCGGAAGCGAGCACGATGTCGACATCGCCGGGTGTGGGCATCTGGGCAAGGATGGGTTTCCTGCCGTTGTGCGCCTGCATCATCTCGACGTAGTAGATCGTCGCGCCGGTGCGCTGGGCCACGCCGGGCACGGACGTGGACTGGGCGACCCAGCCTGCGTTCTCGGCGAGCTTGACCACCCAGCCGGTCAGAACCCCGCCACCCTGGCCTCCCATGGCGACGATCGCGATGGAAATCGGGCGCTCGGTGGCGTCGCCGGCGGGGGCGAGGGGCAGGCGAATGTTGTCATCGCGTATCATGCGAACTCCACGCTGACGCGTGCGCGCGCGCGTCGGCTTTGCAGGTAGGTCACCAGGGACAGCGACAGACTTGCGTTGAACCTGTCCCACCACGTGGGATTGTGAATCACGTCGGCGCGATAGAACGAGGGGCACAGCACTGCCGCTTCCGAAACCTCGCCGCAATTGCCGCAGCCGACGCAGGAGTTGTCGATCGCCGCTACCGGATCATCCCGCAGCGGATCATCGAGTTGCTTGACCGAGAGCGAGGGGCAGCCCGAAAGGCGGATGCAGGCGTGATCGCCGGTGCAGACGTCCTCGTCCACGCCGAAGCGTTCCTTGACCACGCGTTTGCCGTCCTTGATCGCCTTGGCGGCCAGCGGCTTTATCCGACGCTGCTTGTTGAGGCTGCATTCGGAGGAAGCGATGATGATCTTGGGGCCTTCTTCCTCGGTCGTCAGCGCGTCGGTAAGCACCTTCTTCATCTGGCCGACGTCGTAGGTGCGGTCTACCTCGCGGATCCAGGTCGCGCCGACGCCTTCGACCGCCTTGATAATCGGATTGTTGGTCTTGCGATTGCGATTGGTGGCGCGGGAGGAGAGGATGTCCTGTCCTCCGGTGGCCGACGAATAGTAGTTGTCGACGATCAGGAACACGCCGTCGTGCTTGTTGAAAACGGCGTTGCCGATGCCGCTCGTAAGGCCATTGTGCCAGAAGCCGCCATCGCCCATCACCGCGATCGAGCGCTTGGCTCCCTTCTGGCTGAACGCTGCGGCCGAGGCCGCGCCCAGGCCGAAGCCCATGGTGGTGTTGCCAAGGTTGAACGGCGGCAGGATCGAGAACAGGTGGCAGCCGATGTCGGCCGAGACGTGGTGTTCGCCAAGGTCCTGATTGACCAGCTTCATCGCGGCAAAGATCGGGCGTTCGGGGCAGCCGGTGCACAGGCCCGGCGGGCGGCTGGGCACCACGGACCGGAGCTTTTCGACCTGCGGCAGATTCAGCACGTCGCGCGCATCGGGCAGCGGCGGGCGGTTGCCAAGAAGGTGCGGGTGGTTCTCGTCGAGGAACGCTTCGATCCCGCCGAGCAGCGCCTGCACCGAATAATCGCCGCCCATCGGCAACACGTCTTTGCCCTGAACGCGGGTGGCGATGTTCCTGCGCTTGAGGATCGTGTTCACGGCCTGTTCGAGGTATTCGGGCTGGCCTTCCTCGACCATCAGGATCGAGTCCTTGCTTTCGGCAAATGCGGCGATCTCGCTGTCGATGACCGGGTAGGTCACGTTCATCACGTAGAGCGGGACTTGCGTGTTCCCATAGGCATCCGACAGGCCGAGGTACTGGAGCGCGCGGATCACGTTGTTGAACATGCCGCCCTGCAGCACAATGCCGACCTTGCCCTGCGCCGGGCCGAACCATTCGTTCAGCTTGTTGTCGCGTACGAAATCGATCGCGGCGGGCAGGCGGTGGAGGATCTTTTCCTGTTCGTGCTGATAGGCGGCGGGCGGCAGCACGATCCGGCCGAGATCGCGCGCGGGATTGTTGAGCGCATCCTGTAGCGTGAAGGCCGGGCGCACGTTGTCCTTGGCCACGAAGCTGCCATGCATGTGGCAGGTGCGCACGCGCACTTCGAGCATGACCGGCGTGTTCGTGGCTTCGGAAAGCTGGAAGCCCTTGTCGATCAGATCGACGATGCGGGCATGATCGGGCCGGGGATCAAGAAGCCACATCTGCGATTTCATGGCGAAGGCATGAGTGCGCTCCTGCATGATCGAGGAGCCCTCGCCATAATCCTCGCCGATGATGACCATCGCGCCGCCCGTCACACCGCCCGAGGCCAGGTTGGCAAGCGCATCGGACGCGACATTGGTGCCGACGGTGGACTTCCAGGCGACCGCACCACGCAACGGATACATGACCGAGGCCGAGAGCATCGCGGCGGCGGTGGCTTCGCTGGCCGAACTCTGGAAGTTCACGCCCAGTTCGTCCAGGATGTCCTTGGCGTCGGACAGCACGTCCATCAGGTGCGAAATCGGCGATCCCTGATAGCCGCCGACGTAGGACACGCCCGCCTGCAGCAGACCCTTGGTGATCGCCAGGATCGCCTCGCCCTTGAACGTTTCGCCCTCGCCGAGACGTAGATGCTCGACCTCCTTTGCAAACGAGCGCTCGGCCATGACAATCCTTCCGATTCCCAATTAATATGCAAATGCATAAATTGAGGTGTAAAAAAGGTCAAGCCAAGGTGAGATCGATCCTTTGCATGTTCAGGCTGAAGCCCGGCACGAAGTGTTTGAGGAAACCCGTTTCGATGACCGTACGCTCTTCCGGGGCGCTCGCTTTCGCAAGCGCTGCATCCAGTTCGCTTTCATGCTCGCCGAACTCGCGTATGCCCTTGAGATCGGGCCACACCAGCCAGAATGACCGGCCATCGGGGGCAATCCATCCCGGTGCGATCTGCGGCGAATAGGCGCGGGACAATGGGTCTCCGCGCGGGGTCCATGCGGTGTCCTCGTGAATCTGCCGCCACGGTCCCGCCGGGTTTTCCGCTACCCATAGGCCCATGTAGCTGGGCTTGCCGAATTCGGTTCCGTCCGGCGCGACTCCAATCCCGGCGCTCGACATCAGGTAGAGACCGAGCGGCGCATTGTAGACCACGCTTGGCAACCATGATTCCACCACCAGATCGCCGGGGTACAGATTCACGCTGTTGACCCATCCGCGCGGGAAGGTGTGCACCGGCTGGCGCCGGGCAATGTCGGCGCTCCAGCGCGGACGGCCGGCCCGGTCGCGGCCCGCGAAGAAGCGATAGGCGCCGCGATTGACGAGATCCTGTGGTTTGGCGCGGAACAGGACCAGTTCGTTCATTTTGCCATCAACGCTGCCGTTGAGGCCATAGACGTAGACATAGCCGTCCGGTCCGGTGCTTCCGGCCCCGTGCTGCAGCATTGTCAGCAGCGAGAACGCGCCATCGGGTTCGAAGAAAGCGAAGCGCTGGCGCGAATGGTCTTTCCAGTCTTCCCATACGACGGGTGTCGATCCATCCTGGTTGCGCCAGGTCGTGCCATTGTCGGTGGAGAAGATCAGTTTCGAGCCAGTCCAGCGTCTCGGGCGATCCTTGGCGTGATCGAGCGTGCCGAGGAACTGATAGATTGTGCTGCCCACCTGAACGACACCGTGGCCGTAGTAATGCGGCGCTTCGGGCGGACGTTCGGACCGGTTCAGCACGGGATAGCCGGGCAGCGCGCCAAAGCGAACCGCGTCCGGACCGCCTCCCATCTGCCAGATGCGCGTGGTGTAGAAGGCTTTTGGGGGATCGGTCCAGCCGGGGCCATCGTTGACGACGACGAGTTGCGAGCCGTCTGGCCGCAGCGTCATCTTGTAGCCATCACCCATGCCGCCGAGATTGCGGAGCGTTTCGTCCCGACGCGTTGCACCGATCACGCGGATCGGCTTGCGAGCGAGGGCGGCGCCCGAAGTGATTGCGAGGACAGTGGCACCAAGGCCCGTGGCGAGCAGGTCGCGGCGGGTAGGCATTGGGCTCACTTGATCTCGGTGGATGACTTCATTTCCACCGTCCCGTCTTCCTTGACCTTGAACAGCGGGTCTTCGCGATCGCAGTAATATTCCATGATCTGGTATTCCCGATTGCGCTTGTACCCGTAGGTGAAGCGGTACGGTTCGAGCAGCACTTTCGGATCTTCGATCGTGATCTCGTTCTTGATCAAGTTGGGAGCGACAACCTTGATCCGCTCGGTGATGGTCATCTCGTAGCTGTGCGGAATTTCGAAGAAGCGGGTATCTTCCTTCACGCCCTTGGTGGTGACGACCAGCGTGTTGCCTTCCCACCTGCCAATGGACAGGCCGTAATACGTCGGCGTCAGCTCACGGAGCGCAGGCATCGTTTTGTTGAGATAGATCCGGCGGGTTTGCGTGATGAACTCTGCCAGAACGGTGACTTGGCCAGGCGTCTGGAGAAACTCGATAGGGAAGATCGCGCCCATTACCGAGGGCATCCCTTCAGGCGTGCACTGGGTACTGGGGTCGACCAGCGGAGTTCCGGCCTTCAGCTTGGCATCGCGGTTGGCGCGCAGCGTCTTCCACTCGGTGGCGTAGGGCTCGCGCAACTTTGGCCCATCGCCGGGTACGGGAAGCTCAAGGAAAGTGTTCGCCTCGCCCGCAAAGGGATCGGGATAGATTTCCCAGATGCCGTTGATGTCGGGCGCCGCCTTGGGGGCCCGAACTGCGGGTCGGGCCGACGCGGCTGCACTTGCCGCCAGCACGGAAGTGGCAAAGGCGAGCGCGGTGGCGCCGACCACAGCTTGAAGGGCGCGAAAACGCATGCAAGATTCTCCCGGGCGGCCCGGACTGCTTCAGCGCCGCCCGCACGTACCTGTTTCTTGAAAAGAGGGCGGCGGTTCGTGCCGCCCTGGGACGGCCCGGCTACCTTACCAGCCGCTGAGCGTCCGACCGTCGGCAACCTTGATCGTCTTCAACATGCCGCCCGGATTGCCGTTGCGCAGCGGAAAGAAGGTGATGTCGACAGTATCGCCAGCCTTGAGCGTGTTGTGCTTCCACCCGGCGCGGCTCATCATGTTCACGCTGCTGCATTCGAGAACATAGCGCGTGATGCCTGCTCCTTCCGTGACGTTCACGACCACGAAGGAGTGCGGATTGGTGAACCGGAATTCGGCCACGGTGGCGTGGGCCTTGGTGCTGATCTTGGTCTGATCGAACATCGCGAACGAATGGTGGGCGATGGCCGGCGACGCGACGCCTGCTGCAAGGGCTGCCGCGCCGATCAGGGCAGCGGTGGTCTTGCGGATGCGGATCATATTTACTCCTCTCGAACGATGACGAGTGCCGCGACGATTGTCGCTTTGTCTTGCCGGCGGAGCGGCTTTCAAAACGCGTCCCACCATCTTGCGGCGACCTGCGTTGGAAGGTGACGTCGCGCGGCGTGTGGGCGAAGCCGATTACAGTTGTGAAACCGTTACAGTAGCCCCCAACTCCCTGGTTTGCGGGCTGGAGCACTTGGTGTAACGTGGCTGGCAGTGCGAGGACCATGGTTTATATTTTTCAACGGTCATTGCCATTTCAGCGGCATTGTTGATATTTGATCGATGGCTGACGGACGATCTGAACAAGGTAGCCAGGCACCAGAGCGCGCGCGATTGCTTGCCGCTGCGGCCTGCGTGCGTCCCGGCCTCGAAGGCAATCGTTCGGACAAGCTGCTGCGCCTGTTCGACTTCCTGCTGAACCAAAGTCTGGAAGGCCCGCCACCCACAGAACAGCAGATTGCCGATGAGGTTTTTTCCAGCGGTCGCACCAATGCGCCACGCGGCGACGCCAACGTGCGGGTCTATGTCCACCGGTTGCGCAAAGTGCTCAAGGAGCTTGGCGAGGGAGTGGAGGGCGACCGGGTGGAACTGCCCGTCGGGAGCTATCTCTTGCGGCTGGCGGCAAGCGATCAGGGGCCTGTTCCTGATTCCGGCGATACTCTGGGCAAGGATGGTCCCCGGAGCAGGCTTGCAATTCGTGTCGGTGCGCTGGTCCTGCTGATCGTTGCGGGCCTTGCGATCTGGTTCTTCCTCAAGCCGACAGATGAGGCGCACCTCGCCGATGCCATGCCGTGGGCGGCAATCAGCGGCTCAAGCCGTCCGATCACCATGGTGATGGGCGACTACTACTTCTACGAAGACAATGCGGGACCGGGCGGGGCCGGGAATGCGGCCGGCAAGCTGGTTTGGAACCGCCAGGTGCCGACGCGGGAAGACCTGATCATCTACCAGATGCTCAATCCGGACAAGGCGAAGCGCGTTGTCGATACCAATCAGCACTATGTCTCCTCCGGCACGATTTCCGCGGCATTTGCCCTGCGGTCGGCGCTGCGCCGCGATGTCGTATTCCGCCAACGGGACGTGCGGCTGGTAGCCGCCTCGCAGCTGTCGCCTGAACTTCTCAAGACCACCGACGTGATCTATCTCGGGCAATGGAGTGGCGTGAGTGCCATTCTGCGCGATCCGCTGGTGCAGGCGTCACCCTTCAGGCTTGATGACGATCTCGTCAGCGTGACTGACATGGCGACAGGCACGCAGTATCGTTCCGACGGAGTGGAATTGCGTGACGAGCAGATTTCGCGCCGTGATTACGGCTATATCGCGCGAATTCCGGGGCCGATGGGGAACAACCTGATTGTCATCGCCGCGCTGCGTGATCCCGGTTTGAGAGAGATGGCGGACCTGGTGACCGATGCATCGCGCCTGATACCATTGCAATCCCGGATCGCGCGCTCTGTTCAAGGATTTGAGGCGCTCTATCAGGTGCGGACCTTGGGCAGCGTCAATCTTGGCGCGACGGTGGTGCTGCAACGGCCGATCCGCACGCAGGGCATCTGGGACCGTTCTGCCACGACACCCGAATATCGCCCCATTGCCGCACCGAGCGCCACGCCGCGCTAAGCGTGGCCGGGGGTGGAAAGGAAACGTCCGGTTCGGCAATACGGCTGCGTGGCGGAGCAGGGCAAGATCGCGCGATGAAAATGCTTTTGTGGAAAGCGGTCGTCTCGTTGAGCCTGGTGGCGACATCCTCGGCGGCTTTCGCCGATCCCATCGACGATCTTGTCGCTGCAGAAATGCGGCGGGCGCAGGTGCCCGGCGTTGCGGTGGTGGTGATCGACCATGGTGTGCCGCGCAAAGTGCAGGGGTATGGCCTTGCCAACCTCGAACTGGGGGTGCCGGTTCATCCCGGCACGCTGTTCAAGACCGGCGCGACGGGCATGCAACTGACTGCGGCCGGCATCCTGCTGCTGGCCGAGGACGGCAGGATCGGGCTTGACGATCCCGTGCGCAAGTATCTGCCAGATCTGCCAAAGACGTGGGCGCGCGTGACGATCCGGCATTTGCTCAATCACACCTCGGGGATACCGGCCACGCCAAACGGCGATTTCCAGAAGGAGTATAGCCAGGCTGAACTGCTCAAGATCGTTGCCGGGCAGGATATCAACTTCTCCCCAGGCGCGCGTTGGCGGTTCAGCTACACGGGATACATAGTGCTTGGGTTCGTCATCAGCCGGGTGACGGGTCTGAATTTCGCGCAATACCTGCAGGAGCGGCTGTTCGGCCCTTCCGGCATGACGCGCGCGCGCGGGATCGACGAACAGGCGATCATTCCCGACCGTGCATCGGGCTATGAATTGCGCGCGGGAAAGCTGCGCAATGCCGAGAGAATTTCCGCAACGGCCAATTCCACGGCAGACGGGTCACTCTATCTGTCGGCTCTCGATTACGCGGCCTGGGCACAGGCGATGGCGAGCGGCCGCGTGCTTTCGCCAGCTTCGTGGGCGGAAATGGCAAAGCCCGCGCGGCTGACCGACGGCTCGACCTGCGGCTATGGGTTGGGCTGGTTTCAGAACGGGGGGGCTTGGTCTCATGCCGGCTCATGGCAGGGGTTTCAGACTTTTGCGATGCGTGACACGGCAAAGGATCTGACCGTCGTCGTGCTGGCCAATGGCGAGGGCGCCGATGCGCCGACGCTGGGGCGCAGGATCGCCGGGCATTGGACCGGCGGCGCATCTGCGGCGGCGCCTGTCACCACTGCCGATGGGACGGAGATCGCGCGCGTCGCAGGCCTTCTGGATGATCTTGCTGCCAACCACGTGACTCCCGCGAAGTACGTGGACTTTGCCAAGGTCGATCTGATGGAGATGGTGGCGCAATATGCGGGCACGATTGCGCCGCTCGGCACTCGGCGAGAGGTGGCGGTGTTTGCGAGCGAAAGGGCGTGCGGGGGAACAGTGTCGCGGCTGCGCGCGCGCTATGATGGCGGCGTGCTGGACGTGCGGCTGATCGAGGATGCTGAAGGGCGCGTCAGCAGCCTCGATATCGTGCCTGTCAGCTCGTGGGACGCTCCGCTTTAGGTCGTGAACCCATAAATGGCGCCGCCGAGGTTTGAGGCCAAAGGCCCCGTCGCGAGGAGGAAACGCGCAGGAATATCGGGAATATTTCAAGTGCTTTCGACGCTGCGAGGGGGCCTTTGGGGCAAATCCCGAAGGGACGCCAAAATGGCTTCCATCTCGGCCCAAAGTGCCCTTGCAAAGGCCACCAGCCTTCGCTGCGGTCCCTTTGGCCCGATATGTTCGCCATTTTGGCGCCTGGGTGGCGCCATTTATGGGTTCACGACCTGGCCAGATCGGCGAATGTGGGGCGCTGTAGCTGGAACAGGTCAGTGCTGCGGGTGTACCAGCCCGCGCCATGCATGCGGGCGACGAGGTTCATCGCCAGCGCGTCAACGTGGAGCCGCTCGGGATCGACAAGCTCATCGGCGATGTGAAAATGGATGACTTCGCCGAGCACCACAATGCTCGCGCCTCGTTGAAATGTTTCGACCACGCGGCACTCCATCGATACCGGGGCCGAGGCAATTCGCGGCGGCGCGACTTCAACCGATGGCTCGACCGTGATGTCGGCGAAAGTCAACTCGTCGAATTCCGGCGGGGCATCGATGCAAGTCATGTTCATGGCCTGCACGTCATGCTCGGCAACGAGATTGATGACGAACTCGCGGGTATCGAGCACGTTGCGCGCGCTGTCCTGATAGGTGCCATCGGGCCGCCCCATCATGCCGATTGCGACCAGCGGTGGTTCCCGGCTCATCATGTTGAAAAACGAATAGGGCGCCGCATTACGCACGCCGTCGGCTGACAGCGTGGTGAGCCAGGCGATCGGCCGCGGGGTGATGGCCGAGGCCATCAGCTTGTAGCGCTCGGCAGCCGTCAACGTGCTGAAGTCGAAATGCATGGGGCTACTCCGCACCTTCCCGTCGCACCGCGCGCTGTGGTGCGACATTGACCGACAGCGAGAACACGTCCGGACGCGCGTAGTGCCCGGTCACGTCGAAGTCGTACTTGGCGCGGACGCCATCGTCCGGATCGATATCGGCATAGAGGATGACTTCGCCCGAAAAATCCGGCCCGGCGAGAACCTGGCCGAGTGGCCCGACAATCATCGAGCCGCCACGGAGCAGGACGGTTTCGGGATCATCCCCGAGCGCGCAATCAAAGTCCGCCGGATAGGCAGAGCGCGTGATGTGCTGGCACGCCGAGAGGACATGGCAGCGCCCTTCGAGCGCGACGTGCCGCATCGAGGCGGCCCAGGTATCGCGATCGTCCGCCGTGGGCGCGCAGTAGAGCGTGATGCCCTGATCGTACATCGCCATGCGCATCATCGGCATATAGTTTTCCCAGCAGATCACCGCACCTATGCGCCCGAGAGAGGTTTCGATGACCGGCATCGTCGAGCCATCGCCGAAGCCCCAGATCAGGCGCTCGGCACCGGTCGGCATGAGCTTGCGGTGCTTGGTGACGAGGCCCCTTTCTCCATCGAAGAACAGCGCGGTGCAATAGAGAGTGCCACCATCGCGTTCGATCACGCCGATGACGACGAACGCTCCGGTGGCCTTCGTCGCGTCTGCGATTGCCTGCACTTCAGGACCATCGAGATCAATCGCGGCGGCATGATAGCGGCGGAAGTCCTCGCGCCCTTCCGGCTTGCGCATGCCTACCGGCGTGCCGAAGGAAGCGCCCTTGGGATAACCGCCCAGAAAGGCTTCGGGAAAAACGATCAGGCGCGCGCCATTTGCCGCAGCCTCCTCGATAAGTTCGGCCGCCTTGCGTGCCGAGGCGAGTGCATCGGTCGGGATCGATGCGGCCTGCACGGTGGCCGCCCTGAACGTCTGTGACATTGCGGGTTCTTCTCGTTCGGGCCGTCGGGCAGCCATTTTCGGACAGGCGCACAGGATACTTGCCAATGCGTTTGGCGCAAGATATTTTAAGCCTATAATAAATTCGATCAGGGCGGTGGAACAAGGAATGAGTCGTGCAAGAAGCCAGCTTTGACCAGTACCGTGAAGATGTGATCGGCCGTGCCAACGTGCCCGACACGCCTGAACTCGTGGCCTATTACCGCAGGCTCAAGCAACTCGGCACCGGGGCTTTGTGGACCGTGGCCAACAAGATTGAGCCATGGGAACCTGCATCGGCATCCGTGCCGATGATCTGGCGCTATCGCGATCTGCGTGAGGACGTGCTGCGCGCACTCGACCTTGTCACGCCCGAACAGGCCGGGCGCCGGGTCGTCTATCTCGAAAACAAGGGGCGCAGCGACGTGGTCGCCGCCGTGGGCTGGCTCTATTCCGGGTTGCAGGTGATGAAGCCGGGCGAATGTGCGTCGTCGCATCGCCACAGCGCATCTGCGCTGCGCTTCATCATGGAAGGCAGCGGTGCGTTCACCAATGTCGATGGACAGAAGCTGACGTTGGGGGCCAATGATTTCGTGCTGACGCCCAACGGCACCTGGCACGAACATGGCGTGGCCGAGGACGGCGAGATCTGCATTTGGCAGGATGGTCTCGACATTCCGATGATGAACGCGCTGGAAGCCAACTTCTACGAGGTCCACCCCGATCTCAATCAGGCGGTCAGCCATCCGGTCGATGCATCGGTGGCGACTTGGGCCAACGCCGGGTTGAGGCCATGGGGCGACAGCTGGCGCAAGCCGTATTCGCCGCTGCTGAAATACGAATGGGCACCGACGTACGAGGCGCTGGAAAGCTATGCCCGTGTCACGGATGGATCGCCTTATGACGGCGTGCTGATGGAATATGTCAACCCGGCGACCGGCGGCCCGGTCATGTCGACCATCGGCGCGCACATGCAGATGTTGCGCCCCGGCGAGCGCACCAAGGCCCACCGCCAGACCGGCAGCTTCGTCTACCAGTGCTGCAAGGGCAAGGGCTGGTCGGTGATCAACGGCCAGCGGTTCGACTGGCAGGAGCGCGACATCTTCGTCGTACCCGCCTGGATGTATCACGAACACGCCAATGCATCCGACAGCGAGGATGCCTGCCTGTTCGCCTTTCACGACCTGCCGGTGATGAGGGCGCTTGGCCTCTATCGCGAGGAGGCGCTGGCCGAGAACGGTGGCCATCAGCCCATTCTCGCCTGATTTCAGAAGAAGGAACTGCAATGAAGCTTGTTACCTATCGGGCCAGTGTCGAGGCTGAAGCGAGGCTCGGTGCGCTGGTCGATGGACTTGTCGTCGATCTTGCCCGCTTCGGAGCGGCCAGTGGCCTTGCCGTGCCTGCGTCGATGCTGGAGTTCATCGATCTTGGTCCGCAGGCCGTGCGCCAGATAAGCGCGTTGCTGGCGCAGGCTGGTGGCATGTTCCCGCTGGGCACTGCAGTGCCGCTGGCAAATGTGAAGCTGCTCGCGCCCATCCCGCGTCCGCGCAAGAATATTTTCGGCATCGGGCTCAACTATACCGAGCATGTTGCCGAGAGCGCCAAGTCGCTCGATACCTCGCCCGATCTGCCGCGCGAGCCGGTGATCTTTTCCAAGCCGCCGACCAGCGTGATCGGTCCGGACGAGCCGATCCTGCACGATGCCAGCATCACGCAAAAGCTTGACTGGGAAGTGGAACTGGCGGCGATCATCGGCACGCGTGCCAAGCGCGTCTCGCGCGAAGAGGCGTTGAACCACGTGTTCGGTTATACCGTGTGCATCGACATGAGCGCGCGCGATTGCCGCCGGGCGGGCCAGTGGATTTATTCCAAGGGGATGGACAGCTATTGTCCGATGGGCCCGATCGTGGTCACCGCCGACGAGATTCCCGATCCGCAGGCCCTGGACCTGTGGCTGACGGTCAACGGCGTGGAGAAGCAACGCAGCAACACCGCCTACATGCTGTTCAAGGTCGACGAACTGGTCTCCGACATCAGCCGGGGCATCACGCTGGAGCCGGGCGATATCATTGCGACCGGCACGCCCGCAGGCGTGGGCGCGGGCCGCGATCCGCAGGAATGGGTCTGGCCGGGCGACGTGATCATCGCAACGATCGAAGGCATCGGTACCTTGCGTCATCCCGTGGTGGCAGCCTGATCGCTCCTTGTTTTTCTTGATCAGGGTCTTTCCTGATCAGGCTCTCGCTGGCCGCGCCGTGATGAACCGGCGCGGCCTTTGCGTTTGAGGCGTCAGGCGGTTTCCACCAGACCCTCGGCAATACGCAGCCGCAGGTCGTCTGGCCAGGGAGTCGAGCGATGCGTGGTCAGGTCCATGCAGACCAGCGTGACTTCCGCCCGCAGGCGTTCTTCGTCCTTGCAGGCGAAGCGCACGGCAAGATCGCAGCTGCTGCGGCCGAGTTTGAGTGGCGCGATCGAAATGGTCAGCTCGTCGCCGAGGCGGCTTGGCGAAGAAAACTCCGCCTGCAGTTTTACCGTCGGCACGCCGATCTTCCGGGCAATGTGCAGCGCGTGGAAACTGGCACCCAGTGCCCGGTCGCACCAGTCTTCCACTGCGCCATTCAGCATCTCGAGATAGCGCGGATAGAAGACTATCCCCGCCGCATCGACATGCGCAAACCGCACGAGTGCAGTGGTCTGGAAAGCCGTGCTCAAGTCTTGTCCCCTAGTAGTCGTCTTAATTCCCCTAGCCCTTCGACCAGTTGGTCGATGCGGGACGGGGCCACACTGCTGAAAATGTCGGCAATCCACCGGTGGTGGGCCTCGGCCAAAAGCTTGAACTGCTTCTCGCCCTCAACCGTCAGCGATACGATTGCCGAGCGGCCGTCCTGGGGATCGGGCCGTGACCGGATCAGGCCTTGCGTGTGCAACTGCCGGACAATCGATGTGACATTGCCATTGGAAACCAGCAGTGCCTTGGACAGGCGGCCCATGCTCATGCCGTCCGGTTCGCGATGAAGTGCTGCCATCACGTCAAAGCGCGGAAGGGTCGTATCGAACTGATCTTCGAAGTTTCGGCGCAGGCGCTTCTCGCCGATCTTGGCGCAATGGAGCAACCGCACCCACAGGCGCAGCTCTGGTGAACCGGCGCCTGTCGGCTCTTCTCGCGCTGACAGTTCGTCCATGGGCATCTCGTCCTAGTCCCTAAAACGGGTCAGGCTTTGCCTGATCGCGCCGCAGCGGACAACCGGACAGCCTGCGCATGACCCAGGATGTAGGGTGGAGGCACGAATTGCCCCTGCTCGTTGCATGCCGCAGCCGCGCGCATGGTCCAGACGGGATCGGCAAGGTGAGGGCGGCCGAGTGCCACGAGGTCGGCCCGGCCGGCGGTGACGATGCTGTTGATCTGATCGGAGTCTACGATGTTGCCGACAGCGATCACCGGCATCTGGGCGGCATTGCGGATATGGTCAGCCATCGGCGTCTGGAACATGCGGCCGTAGACGGGTTTCGCCGTTGACGACGTTTCGCCTGCGGAAACGTCGATCAGGTCTGCGCCAGCCGCCTTGAACATCCGCGAGATCGTCACAGCCTCGTCGGGTGTGACACCATCGTCGCCAACCCAGTCATTGGCCGAGATGCGGACGGCAAGCGGCTTGGTTTGCGGCCAGACCCTGCGTACCTCTTCGACAACCGCGAGCGGGAGGCGCATCCGGTTTTCAAGGCTGCCACCGTAATCGTCGGTCCGGTGGTTGAGAACCGGTGTGATGAAGCTCGAAAGCAGCGATCCATGGCCAGCGTGAAGTTCGATCATATCGAACCCGGCCGCTTCGGCCCGCCTGGCGGCATCCACGAACTGTTGCGCGATCTGCGGCATTTCGGAAACGTCGAGTGATCGAGGAACGATGCCTCCCGACTTCCAGGGCAGGGCCGAAGCCGCGACGATCGGCCAAGGGTTATCCATCGGCTCATCGTACGCGGCGTCGAACGGAATCTTGCATCCTGCCCGAGGGCCAGCATGGCTTAGTTGAGCACATATCCTGGCCTTGCTGTGCTTGCGGGCAAACTCGGTGATGTGCTTCCAGCCGTCGATATGGCTGTCGTCGTATAGACCGGCGCAGGCAGGCGTGGCTCGTCCTTCGGGCGACACCGCAAGCGATTCGGTCATGATCAACGCAGCACCACCCAACGCGCGCGCGCCGTAATGCACCGCATGAAATGGCGTGACCGAACCATCTGCATCGGCGCTGTAAGTCAGCATGGGCGGCACCACCACTCTATTGGCAAGCATCAAGCCACGCAGCGCGAATGGCGCAAACATGGGCTGGCACGGCTGGTTCGCTTCGGCTTTCCCGGCAAACCAGCGCTCTACCCCGTCAAGCCATGCCGGATCCCGCAGGCGCAGGTTCTCATGGCTGACACGTTGGCTGCGGGTCATCAGGGAATAGGTGAACTGCATCGGATCAAATCCGATGTAGCGATCCAGAGTCTCGAACCATTCAGTGGAGTTGCGCGCGCTGTTCTGGATCTTCAGCACTTCGACATGGCGCTCGTCCTGATACTCCCCAAGCGCGCCTGCCATGGTGGCGCGATCCCGAACGTCGGTGCGACTGATCACATCGGCAAGCTTGATGGCATCTTCCAGCGCGAGCTTGGTGCCCGAACCGATCGAGAAATGCGCGGTATGTGCAGCGTCACCCAGCAAGACGACATTGTCGAAGGACCAACGCTGGCAAAGGACGCGCCGGAAGTTGATCCACGCGGCAGATCCGCGCAGGTGGGCGGCATTGCTGAGCAGGGCGTGGCCATCGAGATGGCGGGCGAAGATGCGTTCGCACAGGGCGGTCGATTCCGCTGCCTCCATCTTGTCGAGGCCCAATCCTTCCCAGGTTTCGGGGGCGCACTCGACAATGAAGGTCGAATGGGTTTCGTCGAACCGGTAGGCATGCGCCCAAATCCAGCCAGCCTCGGTCTTTTCGAAGAGGAACGCGAATGCATCGAACATGCGCGTCGTGCCGAGCCAACAGAAGCGATTGCGGCGCACGTCGATATCAACGCCAAAGCGATCTGCATATTTCGTACGGATCTGACTATTGATGCCGTCCGAGGCAACGATCAGATCGTAGTCGGCGTATGCGTCGAGATTCGTGTCAAACTCGGTCTCGAAATGCAGGTTTACGCCCAGCTGCTCGGCCCGATCGGTGAGAATGCGAAGGAGGTTGCGGCGGCCGATGCCGATGAAGCCATGGCCACCCGAACTGACTGACTGGCCCGAAACGCTGACCTCGATCTCGTCCCAGTGGGCGAAGCTGTCGCGAATCGTTGCCGCGCTGACCGGATCGTTGACAAGGAGGTTCTCCATTGTCTGGTCGGAAAAGACCACGCCCCATCCAAAGGTTTCCCCCCTTCGGTGACGTTCGAACACGTCCACCTCAAGGTGCGGGTCACGCAGCTTGGCTGATATTGCAAAGTACAGACCGGCAGGACCGCCACCAAGACAGGCAACACGCATTGGAACACCCCATTTTGTTTTAGGCCTAAAGCAAAATGGGGTCTTGGCCAAGAGCAGAGTGTATGCGGGGGTGAAGAAGGACGGGTTACCTGAGCGGATGGATTGCGAGCATGCGGCGCTGGGTCTCGATCCCGTCAACGGAGCGCACCTCGAACAGCGCTTCGTAATCGCGTCCTCCACCGGGCTGCGCTTCGAGTTGGGCCAATGCGCCAGCATCTGCGACCAGGCGCGCCATGTCATTGAGGGCGAGATCGCCCAGGCCGGTGACGAAGTTCAGCCTACGCCCATCCGGCGTGCGCGCGCTTGTTATCGTCCCGAGATCAATTGCACCGGCGGCGCTGTGACTGTCTGTCCCTGATGCCGACGCGCGCGTGATCTTCCCGGTGGCGAGGTCCCGGATTGCGTCTTCGCCTTCGGGCGCGAACTTCGAGGTGGCGCGATAGGTATCGGCGAGCGGTCCAAGGTCTGCGAGCTTGCCGAGGTATATGATTGTCGGCGTTCGCAACGCATCTTCATTGGCTGCGGACAGGGGCAGAACGATGGACTTTCGCATTTTGCCGGAACGGGTTGGCGGGATCGCGGCCTGAAGATCCCACATTGCGTTCACGGTGCTTGCCGGGGCGTAGTGCAAGTCCAGATCATAGAGCCGGTAAAATTCATCGGGGTGGGTCTTCAGGTGCTGTCCAAGCTGGTCGCGCGATTGAATGTTGCGGTCCCGGATGACGCGATCGACCTTGTTCTGGTCACGCGTCTCGGCAAGCATGAACGAGTCCCCGGCGAGCAAAGCCACCGGGGCTGAATCGTCGATACCGCTCCAGAACCGCGTCGATGCCAGCTTGCGATCGCTATCATCATTGGTTGAGCCTGCAGGCAAGATCATCGCCCCCGCGATCACAAGGCACAGCAATCCGGCCAGGGCGAACCAGTGCCAACGCGTCTGACGGGTCAGAGCCGCCAATGCCCGTTCCCATGCTCCACCATTTGCCTCAGGCACGGCGGGCTGCTGCAGCGTCAGGCGGTATTCGCCCTTTGGGATGACCAGGCGCGCGCCGTTTTGGTCAACATAGAATTCGTCGATCCGCTTGCGCAGGCGGTGAACATAGACCCGGACGCCTGAATCCGCAGCTCCGTCGGGCAGGGTGCCATCACCGCCGAAAACAGCCAGCGCAATCTCGATTTCTTTCGGCGCACGGGGATCGGCAGACCGCTCTGCCAGAAAGTCGAAGAGCTTCAGTTGGGCGGAAGACCGGCTGGCCGAGAGCGCGGCGCGGAAGCGCACGATTTCGCGTTCCATCTCTGGCGGACGGGGTACGGCGCGATCGTCACTTGCTGATTCCAACCTTCGATCTCCCCTATCCGGCTCAAGCGGGAGCCCGGAACGGCTGGTCTGCTCTAGCCCCAATGGCATCGCTGCGCGACACAGAGTTGCATTTATTTCATATGTCAAATAATCGATACCCCGAGCGAGAACTTGCGCATGACTGGCAAGGCCTTCACGCCGCGCTCCGGCCTGCCCAAAGGCGGGATGGCCCGTAATGACAAGACGATGACCGTTCAGGCCATCACACCCGGTTGCGCGGGCGGACTACCATTCGCCTATGGTTCGAGGCATCTTGTCGACCTTTGCGTGAAGCGATGGAGTGGGGGAATGGAATCTGCGGTTTTCAGGCGCGCGGTTCGGGCAGGTTTTGCCGTCACGCTCCTCGCCAGCTCGGGCCTGGCACTGGCCGCAGGAGGCGACGAGGTCGGCCTCCAGCCCGTTATCGTCGAGGACAAGGAATACCGCTTCGACAGTGCCGAGCAACATGGCATCAGCGCCCGGGTAATTGCCCGCGGCCTTTCGCATATCTACAGCCTGGCCTTCCTGCCTGAGGGTGACGCGCTGGTGGTGGAGCGCGGATCGCGCCTGCGGCTGCTGCGGCGGGCGACATCTGAGAGGCCGGAACTGGCCACCGACGCTATTGGCGGGGTGCCCGAATATAGCCGGCAAGAGCACGTTCATCCCGACGACGTCCTGGGCATTCAGGATATCGCGCTAGATCCGGGATTTTCCAGCAACCGTCTGATCTACTTCACCTACAACAAGCCGATTGGCTTCAACGTAAAGGCAGGACGGCTGACTGTTTCCTCGGTTCTGGCGCGTGCCCGGCTCGACGGGATGCGCCTGATCGAGATGAAGGATTTGATGCTGGGTGAGCCGGTGATCGGTGCCGGCGGGTCACGCATCCAGTTCGGCCGGGATGGTCTGGTCTATGTCTCGGTCGGCGCATTGAGCACCGGCGATATCATGTCGGCGCAGCGGGTGGATAATATCTACGGCAAAGTCTTGCGGCTGAACGCAGATGGCACGCCCGCTGCCGGAAACCCGTTCGCGCGTCACAAGGGCGCCAGGCCTGAAATCCTGACGTACGGCCATCGCGATCCTCTCGGGCTTGCGATCGATCCGCGAAGCGGCGTGCTGTTGGCATCTGAGCACGGGCCGCAGGGCGGGGACGAGCTGAACCAGATCCTGCCGGGGCGAAACTATGGCTGGCCCGTGTCGACTTATGGCACTGAATATGGCGGATCGCCGCTGCCGCAGACGCCGGTCAAGGCCGGAACCCAAGGGCCGATGATGGTTTGGCTTCCCGCCATCGCACCGTCGGGCATCTCCTTCTATTCGGGCGACAAATTTGCCCACTGGAAGAACAATCTCTTCATCGCCAGCGCACGCAGAGGCCAGATCAATGGAACCGGAGCGCTAATCCGCGTGGTATTCAACGAAAACCTGCAGGAAATGCGCCAGGAGGTGCTGCTCGATGGCCTGCACCAGCGATTCAAGGATGTGCGCCAAGGGCCAGATGGCTTGCTCTATGCAGCGACCGACGAAGATGACGCTGTCATCATTCGACTATCGCCGCTGGCAGAGTGAGGAATGGGCCAGAAGGCCGGAGATGGCCCTGGGCGTGATCGGTTGATGCAATGGCGGCGTTGAGGGGGCTGCCGATGGATGCTCCGTTTTTGCCGAGACGGTGGCAGATGCGCCGTACCGTGTTGGACATTCTCGGCAGCTTTGCCGATTGCCGCTGCCACTGAACGCGGCAGGCAGGACTTATCTCACGACAGGAATATTCGGCATCACGTACCGTGCCGCCGCCGTCAGGCCTCATTGTGAGTCCTGATCGTTTCTTCGGAAGCAACTGGCCCGGATCGGCGAAACCGTGGCCGATCCTGCAATCGCTATAGATGCATTCGCATATAATTCTGATGGGAACAAGCGACACGCTTATCAAGAGGGAGTGTTCTCTAGCACGACGGCGCATGCGCTGCCTTGCGAGTGAATGCTTAGCGATTCGCATAAAAGGGTGGATAGATGATCTTTCGCAAGTTCAGTCGTGCGGCTTTGTTGTGCACTTCCCTGCCATTGGGAACTGTCGTCGCTCATGCACAGGAAGCCTCGCCTAATCGCGCTGATCCGGCCGGCATTGGGGAAATCGTCGTCACCGCCAACCGGCGTGAACAAAATCTCAGCCGAGTGCCCGCAAGTATCGTTGCCAAGGGGGCGGTCGAACTTGACAAGCAGGGTGTTCGTTCGATCGCCGATATTGCGCAGATCACGCCAAGCATCACGTTTGGTCAAAGTTCGGTGCTCTATGGAACCGGGCAGACATCGATCGCCATTCGCGGCGTCGATTCCTCGTCGGGGATTCCGACGACCGGCATCTATATCGACGATACCCCCGTGCAAACGCGCATCGGCGTCAGCCCTTCGCTCAGCAATCCCTATCCGCAAGTGTTTGATATCGAGCGCCTGGAGGTGCTGCGGGGGCCACAGGGCACGCTATTTGGCAGCGGATCGGTTGGCGGCGCGATCCGCTTCATCCTACCCGGCCCGGAATATTCGGATACTCACATCTACGGACGGAGTGAACTTGCGGCCACGCAGCATGGGGCAATGAGCTACGAGGCCGGGATCGCGGCGGGCACACCGCTCGTCGAGGACAAGATCGGCTTTCGTGCCAGTGTCTGGTATCGCCACGATGGCGGTTATATCGACAGACTGGATCGCTACTCCAAGGCGCTGTTGCAAAAGGATATCAACAGTGCAGACACGTTTTCGTCGCGTTTTGTGCTGGGCTTGAAAGCGGGTGAGAATCTGACGATCACGCCATCGATCTTTTACCAGAACCAGAAGATTGCCGATGGATCGCGCTTCGAACTGGCAACATCGGATCGTTCCAGCGGCGATCTGAAGCTGAGCCTGAACAAGATCGCTGAACCGCTCAAGGATCACTTCTACTTGCCCGCGCTGAAGATTGAACTTGACCTGGGTGCTGCCACCCTGGTTTCGAACACGTCTTATTTTTTCCGCAAGACCAATAGCAAGAGCGACGATACGACGCTCAATATCGCTCTCAATGCCGGGATCACGGGTGTTTTCCCGGAAGAGTTCAAGGACGATACGTTCTTCACTGCAAATCGTACGAAGCAGACTGCATTCACCCAGGAATTGCGGTTGCAGAATGCAAAGTCGAACGATCGCTTCAACTGGATTGTCGGTGCGTTTTTCCAGAAATCCTATGTCAGCGATCAGTACGAGGGAAGCGTGCCACGGGCGCTCGCTCTCATCAATTATGGCGAGGCACTTAGAGGCGAACCGCTCACGCAGTCGCTGACCGATATATTCGGCGTCGAGCTTTACCAAGGCCAATATTTCGTGGCTCAGCGCAACGAGCATCGCGATCGGCAGTTCGCGGTTTATGCGCAGGCGGATTATGAAGTCGTCCCGCGCGTGAAGCTGACAGCAGGCGCGCGCTACACGATCGCAAACTACAAGTTCAAAGGCTTTACCGCTGGTCCGCTTTATTCCACCAACGGGCGCATTGACACGGGCGACACCACGGTGCGCAACCTGACGCCGAAATTCTCGGCATCCTTTCAGGCCGACCAGAACAATCTTTTTTACGTCAGTGCATCGAAGGGTATCCGCGGTCCGGGTGTTTCACCGCCGGTGGGCGCGCGCTGCGCCGATGAGGCGGCGGCGATCGGGTTCGATCCTTATGCAACGCTCAAACTCAAGCCCGATTCCATCTGGAGTTATGAGATCGGCAGCAAGAACCGTCTATTCGGAGGCAAGGTCGCGATTGACGCGTCTGCCTATCGTATCGACTGGAAGAACGTGCAGAACATGTTCAACCTGCCGGTCTGCACGGTCTATGCCGCTCTCAATCTTGGCGACGCGAAAGTGGACGGCTTCGATCTGTCCGTCACGGTCAAACCTGTGCGCCAGCTGACGCTTGGCATGTCGGCGGCATATACCAATGCTCGTTTCACAACGGAAATTCCGGGCCTCAACGGCACGACGGTCCGCAAGGCAGGTGAGCCGTTTCCGCGCGTGGCGCCGTGGACGATCCAGTTGAATGGCGAGTTCACGCAGCCTGTCGACGATGCGGAACTCTACGCGCGTGCCGACTTCAGCTACAGTAGCCGCAATACCAAGCCGCTCGATCTCAACTCGGTGTTGACGGATCCTGACCTGCCGCGTCCGCCAGCCACTTCGCAGCTTGACTTGCGCTTGGGGGCCAGGATCTATCGCAGCAGAGACAGCACGGTGGACGTCAGCCTGTTCGTAAACAACGTGACCAACAGCCAACCGCTTCTGAGTCTTTATCATGAGTATCCCGGCTCGGTATGGTATCGTTCAGGCACATTCCGTCCTCGTACGGTGGGAGCCACCGTTTCGGTGCGCCAGTAAAGCGATGAATCCTGGGCGCCAAAGCGGTGCTGCGTTCGATAACTTGTCCGCACGCCTGCTTTGAGGCCCGACGCGCGCTTGTGTCGAATATGAACGCGCAAAAATGCCGATGACGGTTGCGGTAACCGTGCGAGGAGGTCCACGATGAGGTTCACAAGGCTTGGGTCAATCGCGATCATGGTTGCTGCGACGGCCATGTCTCTCACATCTGCGGCGCATGCAAAGGGCGGGCCACGGGCGGGGTCTGCGGTTCGCGGCAGCGCCAAGCCCGTGACCGAGCCAGATATCACGGGCGTTTGGGAACTCTACCCCGATCCCTATGGTGGAGAAGAGAATACCGTCATTGAGTTGACGGCGCCGGAAGGTGGCCCGAAGCTGAAAGAGCCATATGCCACGAAATGGAAGGAGCGCGTTGCGCGCCGGGAGGCCGCGCTCAAGGCCGGTACGCCGTTGGCTGACCGCAGCACACTGTGCCTTCCCGAAGGGGTGCCGCTGATCATGGGGGCAATTTTCCCGATCCAGATTCTTCAGAATCCAGGCCAAGTTACCGTTCTGGCCGAGTTTCTGACGCAAACGCGTCGGATACATCTGGGCAAGCCGATGCCGGCGGTGGATGATATTCCTCCTTATTATTACGGCTATTCGGTTGGCCACTGGGAGGGCGATACGCTTGTCGCCACCACCATGGGAATCCGCGAGGATACCGAATTCTACGATATCCCGCATAGCGCCGACATGAAAATAACCGAACGGATCCGGCCGACCAAGCCCGGCTATTTGGAAGACCGGGTCACCATCGAAGATCCCGCCGTGCTCGCCGAGCCTTATCGCTTCACCTACGGGTACAAGCGTAACGACACGTACGAAATAAATGAGTATTATTGCAATCCTTCGGATCAGTTGGTCAAGGTAAACGCTGATGGCACGGTGTCTATGAAAACCAATTGATCTTCCGTATAATTTTCATTCGACACTGATTGGTGTAAGATAAACTCATGACGTAGGATAGGTGGGCCTGTTATGAGGCATCACCTGCAGCGTGTGTTTGATGGAAATGCCCACCTTCAAGATTATCCTGGTTTCATGGCCACAACATCAAACGTTGTCGGCTCTAACTGGCTGAGCGCGATGCGTCGTCGATAATGTAGCGCCACCCGCCATCGGCCTGGCGGCGCATGACTTCGATGCCGCCACCGGGTACTACCTGCTTGCTGCCATCAGAGTTCGGAATTGTCAGCTTCCAATGGTTGGTTGTCAGCGCAGTGTCGCGATACACCAGATGCTTACGATCCCCGAGAACGATCTGCGGTTTCAATGCAATGATCCCGGCAAGGTTTTTGCGGACGTTTTCCTTCCCGACCAACTCTTTGCCGTCTGGATCTACATACAAGACATCGGCAGTGTATAGGCCGATCAATCCATCGATGTCCCCGGCATTGAAGAATGCCTGCCATGCGTCGTAGACTCTGTCGATGTCGGATATGGGCTTCGCGCGCGCACTCTTCGCTGCGATAGCCCGCTCGGCGGTTAGCGCTACGCCCGCGAGCACAGCCCCGGCCGTGGCCCCGCGCAGAACTTGCGCCCGCGTGAGATGAAGGCCCGCAGAGTCCAGTGAGGTCGCCGATACGTCCGTGCTTGCGCGCACCGCTTGCCAAGCTTTGCAGATGGATGAAATCATCGTCGCCCTCATAATCCTAAGCAAATGCTGTAATAGCGTGACATCAAGGCGGGTTTCGGCGTGGGAGCCAGCCCTAATCAAGGCAAGATTGCGCGCGTGAACTGACCGAGTCCATGATGGTTTCTGCCATAATTAGGGCCGCTCCGGCCGAAGCGAGCATGCCACGGATACGGCTTTGACGGTGAAGTGCTCGACTGCCACGCGTGGCAGCGCCGCAGGATCGTGATAGGCGACATCGACATCATCCGTTCGATTGTAGCGATGCCCCAGCGGGACGCCGGCTGGCCCGATCGTATGCGAACGTCGACACGCCTCGGCCAAGGGGCTATAACCCGGATATTGGGGACTTGGCGCCGCCAGAGCGCTAGCCCGATCGAGGGGACGGCAGCCATGTTCACCACACATACCACCCGTTCGGTCGCTGCTGAAGAGCGGCTGGATTATTGGAACAGCCTGGTGGAGGATCTTTTTCCCGGCATGGTGGTGGACGGAGCGCGCGATATTGACGCGAGCTGGACGGCCTGCTGGTTGGGTGACGTCGGCCTGAGCCAAGCCCTGTCGCAGCGCTCCACCGTGCGGCGGTGGAGCAACCGGGCGCCAGTCTGCGCCGAGGGACGCGGGCTGATCCATTTCCAGTCACAGGGCTTCAGTGCCACGGCCCAACGCGACCACAGCGCCGCGCTGTTCGCCGGCGACCTGACCTTCTGTGTGCCGGACGAGCCCTATGATATCGAAATATCGCCGCGCAATGCGATGTATGTGCTCGATTTTTCTTGGGACACGCTGGCGCAGTTCGGAGCGCGTCCGGGTCTGGTACTGAACCACCGGATGCCTTCGGTGGGTGTGCTGCGCGGCTTCATCGCTTCGATCTTCGCACAGCAATGGAGCGGGACCCTGCCGGCCGAGGAAGGCGAGGCGCTGGGGCAGGTGCTGCGCCAATTGATCGCCAATGCGTTGCGCGCCGACCACACCGCGCCGGCTCGCACCCACATGCACGAGCGGCTGCTGGCTTTCGTGGAGGACAACCTGGGCAATGGCGCACTGCGCACCGGCGCCATCGCGCAGGGGCTGGGCGTGCCGGCGCGCGAGGTGCAGCTGGCCTTTGCCGAGATGGCGACAACGGCCAGCGAATATATCAACGGACGCCGGCTGGCACTGGCCTCGCATCGTCTGCGCAGCGGGCTGCGCGGCGCTTCGCTGAGCGACCTTGCATATGAACTGGGCTTTGCCGATTCCGCGCACTTCAGCCGGCGCTTCCGCGACCGCTTCGGCGAGACACCCAGCAGCTACGCCCGCCGCTTCCAGCGCTGACATCCGGCCCGCGCGTTCGTTCAAGCCGAACGCGGCCGGGCGTTCAAGACAGGGATTGCTATAGAATATATCGTTCCTCTCGTGCAGGCGGGCCGAAACCGCCGCCACTGGAGAGGGACCACCATGAGACACCTTCTATCCACTTCGGCCGCGATCGCTGCTTTGGCGGCCACGCCGGTTGCAGCGCAGCAGAAGACGGGCGCCGCTGCTGACGACACAGCGATCGGCGAGATCGTCGTGACCGCGCAAAAGCGCGCCGAAAACGTCCAGGCCGTGCCGATCGCGATCAGTGCCTTCACCGCGAACGCGCTGAAGGAACGCTCCGTCACCTCTGTCGTCTCGCTCTCGGCGCTGGTGCCCAATGTGAACCTGGACGGAGGCACGCCATTCTCGGGCTCGTCCGCCGTGCTCTCGGCCACGATCCGAGGCATCGGTTCCGATGACTTTGCCTTCAACATCGATCCTGGCGTGGGCATCTACCTCGATGGGGTGTACCTGGCCCGCACCGTGGGCGCCAACCAGGATCTGCCCGACGTGGAGCGGGTAGAGGTACTCAAGGGCCCGCAGGGTACCCTTTTCGGCCGGAACACCATCGGCGGTGCGATCAGCGTCGTCACGCACGATCCGGGCAAGGCCTTCAAGGGCAGCTTCGATGTCACCACTGGCAGCTATCACATGGTCAAGCTGCGGGCGACGGTGGACGTGCCACTGTCCGACAGCCTGTTTTCCTCACTCACTGCGGCCAGCCTGAATCGCCAGGGTTTCCTCAAGCGGATTCCGTTCCCCGATCAGCGCGCGGGCAATTCCGATCCCTTCACCCGCTTCTCCAATGCCGCCTATGCCAGCAGCGATCGTGAAGGCGGCGATGCCAGCGTCAGCCTGCGCGGCAAGCTGAAGTGGGACAATGGCGGCCCGGTCACCGCGATCCTTTCGGCCGACTATACGCATCAGGACAGCGCCGGTCAGGCAACCAAGCTGCTGGGCACCTTTCCGAATATTCCGGGGCCGTTCGCCGGCACCGCCAACCTCCCGGGCACGGCCTTCGACCCCACGGCGAGCACCGGCTTCCTGTTTGCCGGGCTCTACAACTTTTGTATCGGCAGCACCCCGGCGCAGATCGCCGCGCGCAATGCCCAGGCGCTGTGCGGCCCACGCGGCACGCAGTTCAGCCCGCGTTACCAGCTGAGCGGGCTGGGCAGCGTGAATGTCGACGGCAACCCACTGAACGACCGCCTGCCATGGGATTCCCGCTATGTGCTGAGCGATCCCGATCTCAGCTATGCCACCGGGCCGAGTTTCAACCGGTTGACGACCTGGGGGCTCGGCGGCACGATCCAGGCCGAGCTAAATCCGTCGCTCACGATCAAGTCGATCACCGCCTACCGCCAGACCAACTGGAAGGCCGGGGTCGACGCCGATGGCTCGCCATTATCTTTCCTGGAACTGACCTTCAGCCAGAACCAGCGCCAGTTCAGCCAGGAGCTGCAGCTGCTGGGCAAGGCGTTGAATAGCAAGCTCAACTATGTGCTGGGTGCCTATTACTTCAAGGAAAGTGGCGACCTGCACGACTATGTGAACTTCGCCGAAGGCCTGCTGCAGGTGGATGGTCCAAACAAGTTCGATACCGAGAACTGGGCCGGGTTCGGGCAGATCGATTTCCGGCCGAGCGAGCTGTTGGGCTTCACCGCGGGCGGGCGCTACACGCGTGAGCGGAAGCTGTTCACCGGAGGCCAGCAGGACCTGAACGGCGGCAACTACAAGCTGTTCGGCTGCGCGGCGGGGGATGGCACCATCGCGCCCTTCGGCAACTTCCCACTGGCCCCGCCAGTGAGCGCCGGCGGGCCGCCGTGCTTTGCGGCGCTGTCCTTCCCCACCGCAGCCAATCCGGTGCAGGTCTATGTGCCCGGCGAGAACCGCAAGACCTTCAGCAACTTCTCGCCCAAGCTGGGCGTGCAGCTGCACCCCGCCCGCGACATCATGATCTACGGCTCGTGGTCGAAGGGCTACAAGACCGGCGGCTGGACCACGCGGCTCACCAACCCGCAGGGCGCCGTGGCGCCGGGCTTCAACGAGGAAAAGGCCACCACGATCGAGGCCGGCGTCAAGTCGAGCCTGCTAGACCGGCACCTGCAGGTCAATCTGGCAGCCTTCACCACCGCCTACGACGGGGTGCAGCTCAATATCCAGATCGGCACTTCGCCCACCATCGCCAATGCCGGCGCCGCGCGGATCAAGGGGCTGGAACTGGAAGTCGTGGCGGTGCCGGTGCGCGGGCTGACGATCAACGGCGCGCTGGGCTACATCGATGCCCACTATACCGCGCTCTTGCCTGCCGCGCTGGTCAATGCCAGCCCGATCCCGGGCATCCAGCAGGGCATCTTCGTGGGCGCGCCCCTGCCCAAGACCGCCGACTGGAAGATCAACATCTCGCCGCGTTATGAATACCGTCTGGAAAACGGCGCATCGCTGGTGGTGCTGGGAGACTGGAGCCATACCTCGCCGGTGTGGAACGACATTGCCCGGTCCGACCTGCTGCGCCGCCCGGCCAACGACTTGTTCAATGCCAGCCTCACGTACAACGCCCCTGATGACAGGTATTCGCTGACGGCGGGCGGCACCAACCTGACCGATACCCGGTACATCACCAGTGGGGGCGTGAATATCGCCGACGGCACCGCTTTCGGCACCTACAACCGCCCGCGCGAATGGTACCTGCGCTTCGGGATGGCGTTCTGATGGGCACCCCGGCGCTGGCCGCCGTGTCCAGGGTTGCGGGGGAGGCCCCGCAACTCGAGGACGTCACCATCGACGATCCCCGCGCCGGCGAGGTGCTGGTCCGGCTGGTCGCCACGGGCATCTGCCACACCGACATGGTCATGCGCGACGGGCACCTGCCGGTGCCGCTGCCGGTGGTGCTGGGGCATGAGGGGGCCGGCCACGTCGTCGCCGTGGGCACGGGCGTGACCCACGTGGCGCCGGGCGATGCGGTGGTGCTGTCCTTTGCCAGTTGCGGTTCCTGCCCGAGCTGCGCGCATGACGCCCCGGCCTATTGCCACGCGTTCTTTCCGCGAAACTTCCTGGCCATGCGGGAGGACGGCTCGACCGCCATTCGCGGGCACGATGGCCCGGTGCACAGCCATGTGTTCGGGCAATCCTCCTTCGCCACCCACGCCATCGCGCAGGGGCGCAACGCCGTGAAAGTGGACGCCGATCTGCCGCTGGCGCTGATGGGGCCGCTCGGCTGCGGGTTTCTCACTGGCGCCGGCGCCGTGTTCAACGCGCTGGACGTGCTGGCCGGGCAGAGCCTGGTCGTGCTGGGCACTGGCGCAGTGGGCATGGCCGCGATCATGGCCGCGCGGATCCGCGCGGCAGGGCGCATCGTGGCGGTCGACCGCTCGCCCGAGCGCGTGGCTCTCGCGGTCGAACTGGGCGCGACCGAGGGGGTGGTGGCAGACGGACGCAGCCTGGCCGACCATGGCCTGGCCGATATCGACCATGTGCTCGACACCACCGGCCATGTGCCGCTGATCGAACAGGCGATCCTCACCCTGGCGCCGCGCGGACAGGCGGGGCTGCTGGCGGCCTTTGCGCCGGGGGCCACAGTCTCGCTGGATGCGGCCTTCGTGATGAGTGGCGGGCGCGTGGTGCGCGGGATCGTGGAGGGCTCAGCCGATCCGCAGCAGCTGATCCCCCAGCTCATTGCCCACTGGCGCGCCGGCCAGTTCCCCATCGAGCGGCTGACCCGTGTCTATCCCTTCGACCAGATCGCCGACGCCTTTGCGGCGGGGGAGAGCGGCGAAGTCATCAAGCCGATTGTGAGAATGTGACCATGGCCCCCAAGTTGCACCTGCTGATCGATGGCCAATTGATTGCTGGAGCCGGCAAACCGCCGGTGATCAACCTGGCCACGGGCGCGGCCTTCGCCATGGCCCCGCGCGCCGATGCCGCGCAGCTCGACACTGCGGTTGCCGCCGCATGACCGATGTTGAAGTCCGCCCTGACGTGGCCGCCTATCTTGCCGAGCTGGCCGCGCGCGGCGCGCCGCCGATCGACCAGTTACCGGTGGAGATCGTGCGGCAGGCCATGCGCGCGCTGGGGCAGGCGATAGACCTGCCGCCGGTGACGCTGCCAGTGGTCCGCGATCTCGCTTGCCCGGCACCGCACGGCGACATCCCGCTGCGGCTGTATGACAGCGAAGCCACTCGCAGAGGCGGCCCGATTATCCTGTTTTTCCACGGCGGCGGCTTCGTGTTCGGCGATCTCGATTCACACGATTCGTTCTGTCGCCACCTGGCCCGGCGCAGCGGCCTGCCGGTCCTGGCGGTCGACTATCGCCTTGCGCCGGAGCATCCGTTTCCCGCCTTTGCCGAGGATGCCGAAACCGTGGCCCGCTGGGTGGCAGGGCGGCCCGCCGCCCTTGGCTTTCGGCCGAACGGCCTGATTACCTGCGGAGACAGCGCGGGTGGGCATATGGCGATCCTGGTTGCGCAGCGCCTCGCCCTGCAGCCGGCAGCGCTACCGATGCTGGCGCAATGGGCGTTCTATCCGTTCCTGGGGGCAGGGGACGACTGGCCCTCGATCCGCGACTTCGCGGATGGCTACATGCTCACCCGCAGCGCGATGGACTGGTTCGACCAGCTGCTGGGGCGGGCGCCGGGCGATCCGCGCTACAACCTGCTGCTGGGGCCCGTGCCGCCCACCCCGCTGTTGATCCAGACGGCAGGCCTGGACCCGCTGCGAGACCCGGCGCGGCATTATGCCGACCTGGTGCGGGCGCATGGCGCTCGCGTGACCTATGTGGAGGCACCAGGCATGATTCATGGCTATGTGAACATGCGCGCGGCTTTGCCCTCGGCGCAGCAGGACATCGAGGAATGCCTCGCGGCCGGGCTCGCTCTCCTGCCGGCCGATACCGCAGTTTAGCGGGGATGCGCAGCAGCCGGTGCGGTCGGGGCGGAGGCGGATAGTGCCGGGCGGGGTGCGCCGACTTAGGTCCAACATTCACCTTCACGATGGCGGCCACAGTTGAACGTCGAAGCCCGGGGGGCACGGCCTAACTCTCGGGTCGGTAGTGGCTGGGCGCCACGCCGATCAGGCGTTTGAACATCGTGGTGAAGGCGGCGGGGCTTTCATAGCCCAGATCGAAAGCGATGGTCGTCACGGCATCTCCAGCAGCCAGGCGGGGTAGCGCGATGAGCAGGCAGGCTTGCTGACGCCAAGCGCCGAAGCTGAGCCCGGTTTCACGTCGAAACGCACGAGTGAACGCGCGGCGTCCCATGCCCAAATCGGAGCTCCACTGGTCGATCGTGTCGTGCGCGCTGGGCGCTTCCAGGAATGTTCGGCATTTTCGCGCGATTTCGGCGTGCTGGGGAAAGGGAACAGCCAATGGCATCGTCGGTGCGCGGACAAGTTCAGCGAGCAGAAGCGACATAACCATGCCATCTCGCCCGGCGACATCATATTCGGGAGGTATCTCGCATGCGGCTTCCAACAGGTTGCGCAGGAGTGGCGAGACTGGGATGACCTTGTTGACATTCCCCAGGGATCCAGGGGCTTCCGGTTCGATCAAAACGCTGCGCGTGCTGACTGCACCCACCATCCGCACAGCATGGCTGACACCGCCAGGCGTCCAGATGGCCCGTTCGGGCGGGGCGACCCAGGCGCCATGTTGCGTGCTGACGACCACCACACCTCGCGCTGCATAAAGCAGCTGGCCGCGGCGATGCTGATGCCAA
>Ga0070669_100000243_pt1 | contig 45185 bp, 38 predicted proteins | sample KBSS53metaG_FD_64680 | JGI IMG/M metagenome (GOLD analysis project Ga0070669, IMG submission 64680) | Switchgrass rhizosphere microbial communities from Kellogg Biological Station, Michigan, USA - KBS S5-3 metaG | ecosystem: Host-associated > Plants > Roots > Rhizosphere > Soil ...
GAGAACCACATCCACTGGTCGGTGACGGGTGCGTCCGGCGCCTGCATTGCGGTGCGTCCGATCGACCAGTTGTTGTTGCTAACCCCGCGCGGTAAGGGCTGAGCGCCGGCGCCGGTCACGACATTGGGCTCGTCATCTCCTTGAACTTTGCGCCCGATCGTCTTCTCATGCACGAAGGCGACGTGCGACAGATCGAGCAGATTGTCGTTGATGAGATTGTAATTCGCCGCATAGTGTAGCTCGCCACGATGCGAGTAGACGTCCTCGCGATCGAGCAGGCTACAATCGGGAATCAGTGACGTATCTGCCTTTTCCGGGTCGCCCATCCAAATCCAGGCCCATTGGTAGCGCTCAACCACCGGGTAGGTGCAAGCCTTGAGTGACCCGGGCGCGCTTGTCTGACCTGGCACCTCAACGCAGCGGCCGTTCGTCGCCAGGCGCACGCCATGGTACATGCAGCGGATCGTGTCGTCTTCAATCCGTCCGAGCGACAACGGCGCCCAGCGATGCGGGCAGCGGTCCTCCAGCGCGACGAGTGTGCCATCCTCCCGTCGCATCATCACAAGCGGCTCGTCGATGATCCGACGAGCGTATAGTTGCCCCGCTTCGAATTCATTAGTCCATCCGGCTACGTACCAGGCGCTCTTCAAGAACATCCCTCATCCTCTCGACTTGTTGGCCAACTCGCTCGAACGCGCAGCATCGAGCTACCCAACTGCGAAACTGGCGGCGTAAGCAAGCCCCCAAACGGCCCCGAGGTTATAACCGTTTGGCTAACCAGACGTCGTCGATGCGGCAGATCAGGTCGTCGTGGAATCGCCTGCGGGAGCACAATGGCGCGTGATGAAATCGATTAGCCGCTGGATTTTAGGATCCTGGCGTGAAGAGTCCTGAACACAGAGTCGCACTTCAAAGCCGGTCACTTCAATTGGCAAACGTTTCACGTCGCTCTCCTGAATGCCTTCACCAGCCACAACGCGAGGAAAGCTGCCGGTATAACCCAGCCCCAGGCGTAATGCTTCGATGGTTAGAGCGGGATGTTCGGACTCCAGTGCAACCGGGTAATCTTGAATGCCAATCTTCGCGAGCGATCTATCAACCAATTCCTGGAAAAGCCTGTCGGAATGGGCGGGGATAAATCCGAATTGAAGCAAGTCGGTGGACCGCACCTGGTCTAATGCCGACAGCGGGTGGGCCGCGGAAGCATATAGGCCTACCGGCTCGGTCCAAAGATGTGATGACGGCAACTCAGGCGTATGCGAGGGCGCAAGAAAGATGCCGACATCGACCCGCCTCTCCGTGTAAGCCGTCACGAGCTGCTCGTAATCCAGCGCTCGAACGCTCAAGTAAGTGTCGGGATTGTCTGCGACGTAACTGGCAAGTGGCCGCGCAATGGCCCATCCGAGGAAGGGATGGCTCGCAAGCACGATCCGTTGGCGCCCCTTGATCGGAATGTCGCCAAGTACGCCTCCGGCGAGCCGCTCTGCCTTCTCGATCAGTTCCTTGGCGAGTTCGAACGTAATGCCGCCGTCGCTGGTGGGATTACCCGTGGAGCCGCGCTTACGGGTAAACAGCTGCTTGCCCATCTGCTCCTCCAGGGCACGAATTTGCTTACTAACCGATGCTTGAGAGATGCCAAGCCGCTCCGCCGCGGCCTGAAAGCTACCTGCCTCCACCGCTGCGACGAAAACCTCTAGGCGACGAAGAGAGGTCCGATGCATGATTGCTTCTAACGAGTCAGCATAGCCATGGCGAATGTCATGTTGCTCCACGGCGAGTTGCGCGTGTCGCTTCCCGTAACGTAGCCAAGCGATTTGACCTGCCCCCGGAACGAACGTGTCATCAGAAACGGCGTGAGGGGGCCGCCGCTCCGACGGAAGCACCGGCCCAGCGTTATTTCCTCGAAAACTGATAATGCGTTCCAACAGAGCGCTGATCGACTTCATCTTCTCGACCAGCGTCTCGCTACTCCGTCAAAGCAATGATCCGCGTCGCGATTGCCGCGGCCGCGGCCCGATTCTCGACACCGAGCTTGATAAAGATTTGCTCGAGGTGCTTGTTTACCGTCCGAGCGCTAATGTTCATGATCTCACTCGCATCGCGGTTCGATTTGCCCTGAGCGATCCAGAAGAGGACATCGCTCTCGCGCGGCGTGATGCCGAGAGCGCGCTGGAGGGCAGCCGCCTCCATCCCCTCGCGTAGCTCGGCGAGGCGGAATAGATGGTCTTGCCCTAGGCCACGGCCGAGGTGAGTGATCTCGATCTGGCGGTCACCCAGCGGCAAGCGCGCGCTGACGCGGTTGGCACTGCCCGCAGCGCCATCATGATTCTCGATCATCCGGACAATCTGCGCAGATATCAGCGCAGTGGTCCCGGCATCCAGCCCGCCGAGCAGCGCCGCGGCGATCGGTGTCGACCAGAGCAGGCTGCCGGCTGCGTCGGTGGCGAGCAGCCGCCGGCCGGTGATGTCCAGGGCGGCCTGCGTGCTGCGCATCATCCGGGCGTTCGCGAGGTGGACATGGATGCGCGCGACGAGCTCGTCGAGCATGATTGGCTTGGTGACATAGTCCACCCCGCCGGCGTGCAGCCCCTCGATAACATGGCCGGTATCGCTGAGACCGGTCATGAAGATCACCGGGATCGCCTGAAGCCGCGGGTCGGTCTTGATCCGCCGGCAGGTTTCGAATCCATCGGGCGGCGGCATCATCGCGTCAAGCAGGATGAGATCGGGAGTCATTTCCGCCAGCAACGCCAATGCGCTTTCACCGTCATGGGCGAAGATCATGGCGAAGCCGGCCGCCGATAAGGCCCGATCGAGCAACGCTCGCGCGTCAGCGTCATCGTCGACCGCAAGGACGACGCTGATGTCGCCGTCCGTCAAGGCGCGTCTCCATGAATCCATTCGAGCCCGAGCAGGGTGCCGATGCGATCGAACAAGGCATCGAACTCGAACGGCTTGGTCAGGAAGTCGTCGTGCGGGTCATCCTCGCGGCGACTGCGCTGGAAATCATGGACATTGGCCGAGATCATCAGGATCATCGGATCGTCGCCATGCGCCTCCCGGATGACCCTTGCGGTGTCCCAGCCGTCGCGGCCAGGCATGGTGATATCGAGCATCACCAGATCGGGCAGCTGAACGCGGCAGACCGCCAGGCAGGCCTCGGCGTTATCGGCGAAGACCAGGTCGAACCCCAGCGGCGCAAGGACGCTGCCCACCATCGCGAGATGGGCCGGATCGTCATCGGTGACGAGGATGCGCCGGCGCGGCCCCGCATAGCCCGTGATCCGCGCGCCCGCCGGCGTCGCTGTTCCCAATGGCGGCGCGTCGGAGAAGAACATCCGCACCTTGAAGCTGCTGCCGGCGCCCGGCCGGCTGTCGACCGACAATTCCGCGCCCATAATCTCGGTCAGCAGCCGTGTGATGGTAAGCCCCAGCCCGATGCCGGGCGCCGCCCCGGTATTCCCCACCCGTTCGAACGGCTCGAAGATGCGCTGGAGATCGGCCTCGGCTATGCCCACGCCGCTGTCCGCTATCTCGAACTCGGCCACCGGGTCGCGCCAGCGGACGGTCAGCGAGGCCGATCCCGACGGCGTATATTTGATCGCGTTCGAGATCAGGTTGATCAGGATCTGGCGCAGCCGCTTCTCGTCGGTGAAGACGTAGCCAGGCAGGCGGGGCGAACGATCATATTCGAAATCGAGGCCCTTTGCTGCCGCCTGGAGCCTGAACATGTCGACGATCTGATCGAGCAGTTCAGGCAGCGCAACGCGGTTGCGCTCGATGCGCAGCGATCCATTCTCGATCCGGGCGATGTCGAGCAGGCCGTCAACGAGATTGACGAGATGACTCGCGCTGCGCCGGATCACCTTGATCGCGTCCTTGACATGCTCGGTCGGGTTGCGTTCGATGAGCTGGGCATAGCCCGAGATGATGTTGAGCGGCGACCGTATCTCGTGGCTGACGCCGACGATGTAGCGACTCTTGGCGAGGTTGGCGGCTTCGGCCACTTCTTTGGCGCGCTGGAGCTGGGCGTCGGTCTTGCCGTGCGCCTCGATCTCCTCGATCAGCATCACCGTCTGACGGTCGCTCTCCTCCTCGGCGGCGCGCTGGTTCTCGCCCGCCAGCACGAAATACCAAGCGATGAAGGCGGTCAGCACCAGCAGGCAGGCGAAAACGACCTGAAGCACCGAGCGCAGCGTCACCGGATCGATGCCGCTGCGCGCCTGCTGCAGATAGATCAGGGTAAGGACGATGCCGATCGCGGCGCCCACCGCCGCGTAGAGCATGGCGAAGCGGATGAGCCGGCCATGAGCGGCGTCGAGGATCGATCGCGGCAGCCAGCGGGCGAGCAACGCCGATCCCTGGTCGACGACCCGGGCCTCGACCTTGCAGGCGTCATGGCACCGCGCCTCGAGCGTGCAGCACAGCGAGCAGATGGCGCCTTGATAAACCGGGCAATGCGCCATGTCGGGCGGCTCGAACCCAGTTTCGCAGACCGAACAGCGCACTTCGGCCTGGCCGTCGAACGGTTCTGCGGCGCGGGCGATATAATAGCGCCCCCGCGTCGCCCAGGCGATCAACGGCGCGGCGGCGAAGGAAATGGCGAGACCAATCACCGGCGAATAGACGCCGGCCAGATGCCCGAACAATCCCATGAAGCTGAGCGTCGAGCCGGTGAGTGAGAGCGCCATCGCACCGACCCCGACCGGATTGATGTCGTAGAGATGCGCGCGGCGGAACTCGATGCCCTTCGGACTCAACCCGAGCGGCTTGCTGATCATCAGATCAGCGGTCACTGCCCCGAACCATGCCACCGCGAAATTGCTATACAGCGCCAGCACCCGCTCAACGACCGTCTGGATGCCGCCCTCCATCAGCATCAGCGCGATCATCACGTTGAATATCAGCCACACCACCCGACCAGGATGCCGGTGCGTCAATCGCGAGAAGAAGTTCGAGGATGCGATCGAGCCCGCATAGGCGTTGGTCACGTTGATCTTGATCTGGCAGATCGCGACGAACAATCCGGTCAGCACGACCGCCACCGTCGGCGCCTGCGAAAGCCCGCTGAACACCAGATAGTAGAGCATCGTCGGATTGGCGGTGTCAGCTTCCGAAAAGGCATAACCTAGCGCGATCACCGCCAGGCAGGACCCGATCAATATCTTGAACCCACCTGTGAGAATCCAGCCGGGGCCCGTCAGAAGCAGCGCCGACCACCAGCGCGTATTGCCAATGGCCTCACGGCGCGGCAGGAAGCGGAGATAATCGACCTGCTCGCCGATCTGTGGGAGCAAGGACAAGAAAACCGCGAGCGCCAGGCCGGTGCTCACCTTGTCGAGCCCATCGCTATTGCCGTTATAGCCGGTCCATAAGGCGACGGCGGTGGGCCCCTGCTGAATGATGAAGAGCAGCGGCGCTAGCTGGAGGATCAGCCAGACCGGCTGGGTCCAGTTCTGCACCCGGCTGATCCGCCGAAAGCCATAGGCCGCGATCGGGACCACCACCAACGCGCTGATGACATGACCGATAGGCAAGGGAATGCCGAAGCACAGTTTGAGCGCCGCCGACAGGATCACCGCCTCGATCGCGAACAGGATGAAAGTGAAGGAGGCATAGACCGCCGAGGTGATTGTCGAACCGAGATAGCCGAAGCCCGCGCCGCGCGTCAGCAGGTCCATGTCGACCCCGTAGCGCGCGCCATAATAGCAGATCGGCAACCCCGCGATCAGGAACACGATCCCGGCAATGAGCAGCGCTACCCCGGTGTTGTTGAAGCCATAGCTGAGCGTAACGGTCGCACCGATCGCCTCGCAGGCGAGAAAGGCGATCGATCCCAGCGCGCAGTTCGCAACCCACCACGCCGACGAGCGGCGCGCCTTCTGCGCAGTGAAGCGCAGCGCATAATCCTCGATCGTATCGTTGTTGACCCATTGATTATACTGGCGCCGGGTACGAACGATCCTTTGGCGCCGTATCTGCGCCGGGTCGGCCTGCCGTGCCGGCGCCGATGGGGTGAGCCCGGCGTTCAGGCCGACCACATCATCGTTGCGGCCGCCAGGACCGCGACCAGTCCGGTCGCCCGGCCGAGACGCCGCTGCGTGACATCGTCCGCCCAGCGCGAGAGCAGCAGCCCAAGACCGTGGAGCGAGGCGGTCGAGACCAGAAAGCCTCCCGCGAATGGATAGGTGCCGGCCCCCGCCATCTCGCTGCCATGCGCGAAACCATGGCCGATGGCAAACAAGGCTATCGCCACCGTCGAGAATACCAGCGGCGGCCGGGCATCAGCGAGCAGCGCCAGCGCCAGCCCGACCAACGAGGCCAGGATCAGCATCTCGGCGAGCGGGAAGGCGCCACCCGCCGCCCCATAAGCGAATCCGCCGAGCATGAAACTCATGAAAGCGGCCGGGCACACCCACCAGAAGCTTCGAAAGGCGATGCCCGCCCACAAGCCGACCATCAGCATGGTCAGCAGATGATCGAAGCCGCTCAACGGATGAAGTAGCCCGGCGGCGAAGCCCGACAGCCTGTCATGGCCGGGATGGGCCAGCGCCGGCGCCGCGAAGGCAATCAGCGGCAGAACCGCCCAGCGAAGCGAGATTTTCAAAGCCTTTCCTCCTTGGGCGCACGCAGGCCACCGGTTGCGATGATGAACTGCGCTATATCGGCCACGCTGATGCCGGCACGGACATTGGCGAAAACGAAGGGACGATCGCCTCGCATCTTCTTCGCGTCGCGGTCCATCACCTCGAGACTCGCGCCGACAAAGGGAGCGAGATCGATCTTGTTGATCACCAGCATGTCCGAGCGGGTGATTCCCGGCCCGCCCTTGCGCGGGATCTTGTCGCCCGCCGACACGTCGATGACGTAGATGGTGACATCGGCCAGCTCGGGGCTGAAGGTCGCCGCCAGATTGTCGCCGCCGCTTTCGATCAGAATCAGATCGAGCGCCGGGAAGGCGCGGTGGAGCTGACCCACCGCTGCGAGGTTGATCGAGGCATCCTCGCGGATCGCGGTGTGCGGACAGCCGCCGGTTTCGACGCCTATGATCCGCTCGGGCGGCAACGATCCCGCCCGGGTCAGGAATTCGGCGTCCTCGCGCGTGTAGATATCGTTGGTGATCACGGCGATGTCGTAATCATCGCGGAAATATTTGCAGAGCGCGTCCATCAACGCGGTCTTCCCCGATCCGACCGGCCCGCCGATACCGACGCGTAATGGAGAGATAGGATCGCTCATGTCCTGAACAGCCTTGTATATTGGGTTTCATGCGCCATGCAGGCGAGATCGGCGTAGAGGCTGGTGCTGCCCAGCTGATCAAATGGATCGCCGTCGTCGATCGCAATCGCTTCGACCACCGCCTCTAACACGCGTGCGCGCATCGATCGCAGCATCAGCTGCCCGTCGGTCTGGCCCAGCGGAATCAACCGCTGCGCCGCCGAGACGAGGTTGGCGACCACGCCGTGAAGGAAGGCGGTCAGCGCCGCTTCCAGCCCAATGCCATGCGCCGCGGTGAGGCATGCAACAGCGATCGGATAGCTGAGGGCATCGTCATCGATGGTATCGAGCATCGTCAACGCCGGCGCGGCCATGGTGGAAGATGCTATGCGGCGGAAGGCGGCGCCCTGCGCGGTGGCCTCGACCCGTCGTTCATGGCTGGTCAGCGTCGCGGCGGCAAGTTCGGCGATGTGGATGAAGCCATCGGTGTCGCCGGTCCGCGCCGCTCGGTGGGCATGGACGAACATGACCGCATCGATGCGGATCGAGCCATGTTCGATCATCGTGTCGATCCATTGTTCGGCACTCGTCCGATGGGTCGCATGGCCGGCTTCGACCGCCCATTCGAGGCCGCTCGAGTGCGCAAAGGCGCCGATCGGATAGGATGGCGACATCCATGACAGCAGATCGTAGAGCGCCGCTTCAGCCATGGGCATAGCCGTGATCATGCCCATGGTCTTGCTGGTAATGGCCATCATGATGATGGCCGTGCCCGGTGGGGATCGCCTGACCATCGGCGTAGGCGCCACCTTCGGGATCGAACGGCGCCATGAGCGCCTCGCAATGGCCGCCCAGGCCGCGCACCATATCCGCAATCACATGATCGTGCCGGATGCGCAGTCGGGGCGGGTTTTCCGCGCCCAGCAATTGGGTCGGCAGGTGCCGGTTGCCGAGATGCCAGGCGATCCGAACCAGCGTGCGCAGCTCATGGGCGTGGATCTCGATCAGCGCCTCGGACGCGGCCTCGACCCGGACGATGCTGCCATCGTCGAGCGTCAGGCCGTCGCCGTCATGGAGATGCACGGCGCGCGGCATATCGAGCAGCACGCTGATACCCCCGGCGGTGTTAAACACCATCCGCCGCCGCGACCGCAGGTCATGATCTAGCCGCAGCACATCGCTCGCACCTTCGGCGCTGCCGTTTATGATGCCGACGATCCTGCGCATCGGTCCCTCTCCCTCAGTATAGAAAATAGCGCTGGGCGAGCGGTAGTTCGGACGCGGGCCCGCAGACGAGCAGCTCGCCGTCGGCGCGCACCTCATAGGTTTCGGGATCGACCTCGATCTGCGGCAGCGCGTCGTTGAGTTTCATCTGGGCTTTGCCAATGCCGCGCGTGTTCTTCACCGGCAGCACCATCCGGTCGAGTCGAAGTCGTTCGACGATCCCGTCCTCGAGCGCAGCGGCAGAAACGAAGCTGATGCAGCTCGCGCCGATCGCCCGGCCAAAGCTGGCGAACATCGGGCGCGAATGGACGGGTTGCGGCGTCGGGATGCTGGCGTTGGGATCGCCCATCATCGCATGGACGATCATCCCGCCCTTGATGACCAGATCAGGCTTGGTCCCGAAGAAGGCGGGGGTCCAGACAACCAGATCGGCGAGTTTGCCAGGCTCGATCGAGCCGATTGCATGCCCCATGCCCTGCGCGATCGCCGGATTGATCGTATACTTGGCGACATAGCGTCGCGCGCGCAGATTGTCGTTGTCGCCGCTCTCACCAGGGAGCGCGCCGCGCTGTACCTTCATCTTGTGCGCGGTCTGCCAGGTGCGCGTGATCACCTCGCCGACCCGGCCCATCGCCTGGCTGTCCGACGAGATGATCGAGAGAGCGCCGAGATCGTGGAGGATGTCCTCTGCGGCGATCGTCTCCTTGCGGATACGGCTTTCTGCGAAGGCCAGGTCCTCAGGGATCGACGGATCGAGATGATGGCAGACCATCAGCATGTCGAGATGCTCGTCGATCGTATTGACCGTGAAAGGTCGTGTCGGATTGGTCGACGAGGGGATGACATTGGCGAAGCCTGCGAGCTTGATGATGTCGGGCGCATGGCCGCCGCCGGCGCCCTCGGTGTGAAAGGCATGGATGGTGCGGCCCTTGAACGCCGCGATCGTATCCTCGACGAAACCGCTTTCGTTGAGCGTGTCGGTGTGGATCATTACCTGGATGTCCATCCGGTCCGCGACACCGAGGCAGCAATCGATGGCCGCGGGCGTCGTCCCCCAATCCTCATGCAACTTGAGCGCGGCGGCGCCCGCCCGGATCTGCTCCACCAGCGCGTCGGGCTGGCTGGCATTGCCCTTGCCCGCAAAGGCGAGGTTGACCGGCAGGCCCTCCGCGGCAAGCAGCATCCGCTCGATATGCCAGGGGCCGGGGGTGCAGGTAGTCGCGTTGGTGCCGGTCGCGGGGCCTGTGCCGCCGCCGACCATCGTCGTGACTCCCGAGGCGATTGCCTCCTCGATCTGCTGCGGGCAAATGAAATGAATATGCGCGTCGACCCCACCGGCGGTGACGATCTTGCCCTCGCCGGCGATGATCTCGGTACCCGGTCCGACGACGATGTCGACGCCGGGCTGAATATCGGGATTGCCCGCCTTGCCGATCGCGGCGATCCGGCCGCCGCGTAGCGCGATGTCAGCCTTGTAGATCCCGCTATGGTCGAGAATCAGCGCGTTGGTTATCACCGTGTCCGCGGCACCCTGCGCGCGCGTCAATTGGCTCTGGCCCATGCCGTCGCGGATCACCTTGCCGCCGCCGAACTTGACCTCCTCGCCTAGGATCGTTGCGTCGCGTTCGATCTCAATGATAATATCGGTATCACCCAGCCGCACCTTGTCGCCGGTGGTAGGGCCGAACATGTCGGCATAGGCGGCGCGGGAAATGCGATAGGCCATCAGTCGAGCGCTCCTGTCACCAGCGCACGAAAACCGATCACCGTGCGCCCGCCCCGGAAAGGGATCAGCGCGACCTCGCGGGTCTGCCCCGGCTCGAAGCGCACCGCCGTACCGGCCGGGATGTCGAGCCGCTGGCCGTGCGCCGCCGCGCGGTCGAACAGCAAGGCCGCATTGGTCTCGGCGAAGTGGTAATGACTGCCGACCTGGATCGGCCGATCGCCGCAGTTCGAGACATTGAGCATCGTGACAGGCAGACCCTCGTTCAGGACATGCTCGCCGTCCCTGGTGATGACCTCGCCGGGTATCATCGGATCGGATGGTGAACGCTGACGAGCTTCGTTCCATCGGGGAAGGTCGCCTCCACCTGCACGTCGTGGATCATCTCGGGCACGCCCGCCATCACCTGGTCTCGGGTGACGACATGCGCGCCCGCCTCCATCAGGTCGGCGACGCTGCGCCCGTCGCGCGCGCCCTCGAGCACATAGTCCGAAATCAGCGCGATCACCTCGGGATGGTTGAGCTTCACGCCGCGTTCCAGCCGGCGGCGCGCGACCACCGCCGCCATCGCGAGCAGCAGCTTGTCTTTCTCGCGCGGGGTCAAGTTCATCTCAGCAACTCCACACGCGCGGCATCGCCCGGGCCTCGCGCAGGCTGTCGAGCGCGAGCAGCAGGTCGTGCCGCAAGATCGCGCCATTGCCTGCGAGGAACCGCGCCACCGTCATCCCGTTGAAACTGCTCGCCGCCGCCAAGCCGCGCGCTGCGCCAAGCGCAAGACGCAGCGGTGCGAGCCGGGTCGCCGCGCGCGGCGAGGCGAGGATGACCACCGCTATCGCCCGCGCACCCGCGCCGATCGCCGGGCGCTGCATCAGCGCGTCGATCGGTCCGTCGAGCTTCAGTGCGTCAGCATAGATCAGCCGTCCGTCGCGCCAGATCCGCCAGCGGTCGATGAGCATTCCGTGGGCGACCACCTCGTCCATCGCCGCACGCCCGAGCACCGTCGCCTCGACCCCGAGGAAATCGGCGTCACGGGCGATGTGGACCTGCATGTCGCGCGCCAGTCGCGCGCGATCGAACAAGATGCTTTCCTGCGGCAGCCATTCGGCGCGTGCGCCCGTACCCACATGCAAGCGCGTCTCGATCGTCGCGGGTTCGTCGACCGCGCGGTAGATCTTCTCGGCGGCCTGGGTCGTGACGATGGCGGCGCTCTTTGCGCCCCAGTCGACCCGCTGGGTCAGCCTATCACCACCAGCCAGCCCACCGCTGGTGTTGAGCAGCACCGCACAGGGGATGCCGTGGCGAGGGGTGCGTGGCAGGCGGAATTTGAGGCAGCCGCCCTGAAAGCCGGCGGAGATCCGGATAGCGCCATCCTGCGCGCGGAAGCCGAGCCGGATTTCGCCGCGACTGCGAACATGACGCATCGGGCTCTTCGGCGCCGCATCCTTAGCAAGGACGGCGTCGCCACCATGGCGCTCGACATCAATGGCCCTAGCCTGATTCACCCTGCGTCCCGTTGCTGCCACGATCAGCATAGGCTCATGTTTCAGGGCGTTGTTCAATCTATGGCTGACCGATAGCGGTAAGGTGTTTGACGTATTGTCCGCGCCGGGCGAGGCCGGACGTAGGCCGCGCGCTCCATCCTACGTCAAATGACGCATATCTCGTTTTTGTGCGCCGCAGCAGCTTTTATCCAACGAGGGGCCGTAGCGGCGCGGCTTGCGAATGCAGCGAAATTCAAGCGGAGGACGATATGGGCAAGGGGCTTCAACGGAAGATGCTGGTCGGCGTGCTGCTCGCCAGCGTGGCGATGGTGAGTGCGTGCGGCAAGAAGGACGAAGCTGGCAACGCCGCGGCGGGCGGCGAGACCGTCAAGGTCGGCGTGCTCCATTCGCTGAGCGGCACGATGGCGATCAGCGAAGTCACCGTGAAGAACAGCACCCAGATGGCGATCGACGAGATCAACGCCGCCGGCGGCGTGATGGGCAAGCAGATCGAGGCGGTGACCGAGGATGGCGCGTCCGATCCCGCCACCTTCGCCCAGAAGGCGACCAAGCTGATCGACAGCGACCAAGTCGTCACCGTGTTCGGCGGCTGGACCTCGTCGAGCCGCAAGGCGATGCTGCCGGTGTTCGAGAAGACCAAGAACCTGCTCTGGTATCCAGTGCAATTCGAGGGCAACGAATGCTCGCCCAACATCATGTATTCTGGCGCGCAGCCTAATCAGCAGATCTTGCCCGCCTACGACTGGGGCAAGGAGAAGGGCTTCAAGAAGTTCTTCCTGGTCGGCTCGGACTATGTGTTCCCGCGCACCGCGAACCTGATCCTCAAAAAGCATATCGAAGCTGACGGCCTGACGCTGTCGGGCGAGGAGTATCAGCCGATGGGCGGCACCGACTTCTCGGGTGTCGTCGCCAAGATCCGCCAGGCGAAGCCTGACGTGATCTATTCAACGCTGAACGGCGACAGCAACGTCGCTTTCTTCAAGCAGATGGCGGCGGCGGGGATGAAGTCCGACGTGCTGCCGGTGATGTCCTTCTCGATCGGCGAGCAAGAGGCCCAGGCGATGGGCCCGGCGCTGGTCGAGGGCAGCTATGCCGGCTGGAATTATTTCCAGACCGTCGACAATCCCGAGAACAAGAAGTTCGTCGAAGCCTATAAGGCGAAGTTCGGGGCCGACGCGGTCGTGACCGATCCGATGGTCCACGGTTATATCGATGTCTATATCTGGAAAGCGGCGGTCGAGAAGGCGCAGAGCTTCGATCCGGCCAAGGTCCGCGCCGCAGCGGTGACACTCGACGCGATCCCGACCCCGCTCGGCACCGTCAAATTCGCGGCCAACAACAGCCTCGTCCAGACCGGTTATATAGGTCAGGCCGATCCCAAGGGTCAGTTCAAGATCCTGTGGACCTCAAAGGGCATGATCGACCCCGAACCCTATGACAAGCTCGCCTTTCCCGGGAAAGTCTGCACGATCGCGTAAGAGCTCCGGCCCCGTCACTCCCGGAAGAGTGGCGGGGCCGATTACTTCTTCTACGTCATCCCAGCGAACGCTGGGATCTCCCTTCAGACCAAGAGGGAAATGAGATTCCAGCTTCCGCCGGAATGACGGGAAGGGACCAAGTTCAGGCAATCAAAGGCCGAGGCACATGGACGCCGCATTTCTCGTCGGACAGATATTCAACGGCTTCAGCGTCGCGTCGATCTATATTCTCGCGGCCATGGGCCTTGCGCTGAGCTTTGGGCTGATGCGCGTCATCAACATGGCGCATGGCGAGATCCTTATGGTGGGCAGCTATCTCGCCTATCTGACGATCCTGTTCGTGCCGGGGCCGCTCGGCATCATCGTTGCGATGTTCGTGGCGTTGATCGGCGCAGGGCTTATGGGCGCGCTGCTCGAGGTCACTCTGGTGAGCAAGCTCAAGGCCCGGCCGCTCGATACATTGTTAGCGACTTGGGGCGTCAGTCTGATCCTGCAACAGGGGGCGAGAGACCTGTTCGGGGCAACCGGCGTCTCGGTGACCGCGCCGGCGTGGCTCGACGGCGCGGTCACACTGGGTTCGCAGTCGCTACCGATGGCGCGGCTGTTCATCATGCTGGTGGCGATCGCGGTGCTCGGCGGGCTCGCACTATTCCTGCGTTTCGCCCGCGCCGGTCTGCTCGTCCGCGCAGTCAACCAGGATCGCGCCACAGCGTCGGCGATGGGCGTCAACGCTCGGCTAATCGACGCCTTCATTTTCGGTCTCGGCGCCGGTGTTGCTGGAATTGGCGGCGTGGTGTTGGCGATGCTCGGACCGGTCACCCCAAATGTTGGGCAGAGCTATATCGTCACCGCCTTCCTCGTCGTCGTGCTGGGCGGGCTCGGCTCGATGATCGGGACGACGATCGCGGCGGTGATGATCGGGCTGTTCATGGCGTTGAGCCAGGTCTTCGTCGACGTCAGCTTCGCACAGGTGCTCACCCTGCTCTTCGTCGTCCTCTTCCTCCAGTTCCGGCCGCAGGGCGTGATCGCGATCCGCTCCCGCGCGCTCGATGCCGAATAGGGCGCCAGATGACCAAGCTTCCTCCCAAGACAATCGCGGCCATCGCTACGCTGCTCTTCGCGGTGGCCGCTCCGTGGATCCTCACGAGCTATGACCTCAACTTGCTCGGCCGCTTCCTGGCGCTGTCGCTCACCGCGATGGGATTGGTGCTGCTGTGGGGCGAAGGCGGCGTGCTCAGCCTCGGCCAGGGGGTTTTCTTCGGCCTCGGTGGCTATGCGCTGGCGATGCACCTCAAGCTCAATGGTCTCGGCGACGGCGAACTGCCCGACTTCATGACGTGGAGCGGCGTCACCGCCCTCCCCTGGTGGTGGAGCATGTTCAGAAGCGGCGTCGTCTCGATCATCAGTGTTTTCCTGCTGCCCGGGCTGATCGCGGCGGCCTTCGCCTGGCTGATGTTCCGGCGGCGGATCGGCGGAGTCTATTTCGCGCTGATCACACAGGCGCTCGCGCTCGCTTTCGCGACCCTGCTGATCAGCCAGCAAGGCACGACCGGCGGCTTCAACGGCCTGACCGACTATCACGAGTTGCTCGGTTTCAACCTCAACGACGATGCGGTCACGGTCGCGATCTATTTCATCACACTGGGCTTCGTGGTGGGCAGCTTCTTCGGCCTGCGCTGGCTGCTGGCCTCGCGCTTTGGCAAGCTGCTGCGCGCCTCGCGCGACGGCTCGAACCGGCTGCGCTTCCTTGGCTATGATCCGGCCCCCTATAAGGTCGTCGCCTTCACCATCGCGGCGGTGATGACCGGGGTGTCGGGAGCGATGTTCACCCTCCACGCAGGCGTGGTTTCGCCAGCGCTGGTCGGGGTCGTGCCCTCGATCGAGATGGTGATCTGGGCCGCGATTGGTGGACGGACCTATCTGATGGGCGGGATTGTCGGCACCCTGCTGGTCAATTTCGCCAAGGACAAGATCTCGACCGCGCTGCCCGAGTTGTGGCTCTACGCGCTCGGCCTGCTGTTCATCATCGCGGTGACCGCCCTGCCGAAGGGGATCGCCGGCGAGTTCGATGGCGAGCCCCGCTTCAAGCCGAGCAAACTCGGTGACATGTTCGCGCGCTGGCGCGCCGGAAAGGCTGCGGTATGACCGAGCAAACCATGCTGCGCCTGGAAAATGTCACGGTCGATTTCGACGGCTTCAAGGCGATCAACGATCTCAGCCTGTCGATTCCGTCGGGCAGCATGACCGTGGTGATCGGCCCTAATGGCGCGGGCAAATCGACAATGTGCGATACGATCATCGGCCGGGTGCGGCCGACATCGGGCCGCGTCCTCTTCCATGGCGAGGAGATCCAGCGCGAACTCGAGCACAGGATCGTCGGCAAGGGAATCTGCCGCAAATTCCAGACGCCGGGCGTGCTGATCAACCTGTCGGTGATCGACAATCTCGCCATCGCGGCCATGGCCGACCGGCGCTGGTGGAAGAGCTTCGGCCGGGCCGGCGAGGAAGAGGCTCGCACGAAAGCCGAAGACGTGCTCGCCAAGGTGGGGCTGACCGAACGCCGCGACGCTCTCGCCGGCAATCTGTCGCATGGCGAGAAGCAATGGCTCGAGATCGGCATGGTGGTCGCCACCGATGCCGAGCTGCTGCTGCTCGACGAGCCGACAGCGGGCATGGGCGCGGTCGAGAGCACCCAGACCGCCGACATCATCAAGACGCTGGTCGGCAAGCATGCGGTGCTGGTGATCGATCACGACATCGATTTCGTCTCGCAGCTCAACGGTCATGTCATCGTGCTCCACCAGGGTCAGCTTTTGCGCGAAGGCACGCTCAATGCGATCCGCGCCGACGAGGAGGTCGCCGCGATCTATCTCGGGAGGGCGAAATGACCGACCTGCTCAACCTGCGCAGCGTCAGCGCGGCCTACGGCAAGGGGCAGGTGCTGTGGGACGTCGCCTTCGACATCAAGCCCGGCGAGGCTGCGACGATCCTCGGTCGCAACGGTGTCGGCAAGACGACGCTTATGAAGACGATCATGGGCCAATTGCCGGCCGTCGGCGGCTATATCTATATCAATGGTGACGACGTCACCGGCATGAGCGCGCATGAACGCTCGCGCGCCGGTATCGGCTTCGTGCCGCAGGGACGCCATGTGTTCCCGCATTTGACCGTTACCGAGAATCTCAAGGTCGGCCTGTCGGCGCTCGCGCGAAAGGGCTTCAAGGGCCCGAAGAAAATCCCCGATATGGTCTATGACCTGTTCCCCAAACTGACCCAGATCGCCAACCGCAAAGCGGGTGTTCTATCGGGCGGCGAGCAACAGCAGCTCGCAATCGGGAGGGCATTGGCAGGCCAGCCGTCGCTGCTGTTGCTCGATGAGCCGACCGAGGGGATTCAGCCCAATATCGTCCAGCAGATCGAGGACGCGCTGCTGCGCGTGCGCACCGAACTCGGCGTCGCGATCATGATCGTCGAGCAGAATCTCGACTTCGCCTGGTCCTTTGCCGATCGCTATTTCGTCATGCAGCGTGGCCGGATCGTGAAGGAAGGCAAGACGAGTGAGGATAGCGCAGCGAACGTGGCGCACCTCGTTCATGTCTGAGCGCTAGGCCGGCTGCGGCTGTCCAACGCCCAATGACGCGACATAGCCACGCCAGCCGCCGAAAGCGGTGATCTCGATTGCCTCACTGATCGCCGCTTGCGCGCACAGAAAGCAGGAGACCTCACCGCCATCGGCGAGGCTCACCTTGCCGATACCGAGCGGGGCTGGAATCTTCTCGACGAAGCGCCCGAAGGCCGCCGGGGCGAGTGACCAGACCTCGATCTCGATCCCCGGACCGTCATAGCCCGGATCACGGACGAGCCCCGGCTTGGGTGGCGTCGTGCCCGGCAGCACAAATAGGCGATAGTCGCCCGTCGTTTTCGCCCGGCCGGCCAATGTCGCATCGAGTGCTATCAACTCGTAATGGAGCGCCATGCCCGACAGGTGCGCGCCAACCACCGCGATATTGAGCCTGTCGTCGCAGGGTTTGGTGACGGCAGACTGCGCTGCGGGGAGCCGTGCGTCCCGCTCGCGGCCCATGCCCGTGGCTGCGGCCCGGTGGAGACGATCGGCTATCGGTTCGAGCGCGGCATCGCAGAAGCCCGGCGCTGCCAGCGTCACGCCGAAAGGCAGCCCGTCCATCCGGAAGCCCGCCGGTACCGCGATCGCCGACAGGCCCAGCAGGTTGAAGAAATTGGTGTAGGTACCCAGCCGGCTGTTGAGCGTGATCGGATCGGCGAGCATCTGGTCGACACGATAGGTGGTGGGCGCGGTCGGCAGCAGCAATATATCGACCTTCGCCCATTCGCCTTCGGCGCGGCGCTTAAGCGCCTCGAGTTCATATTGGCCGCGAAAGACGTCGATGGCGCTCATCCCGGCACCGCCCATGGTGATCGCCGCGACGCTGGGATCGACCGCGTCGAGCGGTACGCGGAAGCTCTCGAACGCCGCGGTCCTCTCGGCGACCCAGGGACCGTTGTAGAGAAGCGCCGCAGTTTCGCGGAACGGTGCGAAATCGATCTCCACAACCGTTTCGCCAAGCCGGGCGATCGCCTCGTCATAGAGCCGGGCCGCCTCCCTATCGCCAAAGAATTCGCGATCCGCGGGTTTGAGCACGCCGACTCTTAGCCCGCGCTGGGGCAAGGCCCCCGGTTTCGCGTGGCGCGAATAGGGGTCGGCGGTGTCAAAGCCCTCGGCAATCCGGCGGACCTCGGCGCCGTCGGCCACCGTCAATACGAAGACGCTGATGCAATCGAGGCTGCGGCAAGCAGGTACGACCCCGCTGCTGCTGAGCAGGCCCGGCGTCGGCTTAATGCCCACGATATTGTTGAACGCTGCCGGCACGCGGCCCGACCCCGCCGTATCGGTGCCGAGCGAGAAAGCCGCGAGCCCGGCGGCGACCGCGACCGCCGAGCCCGAACTCGACCCGCCCGAAATATAGTCCGCGTCGAACACCGAGCGCGGCGCGCCATAGGGCGAACGGGTACCGTTGAGTCCAGTCGCGAACTGATCAAGATTGGTCTTGCCGATCATGATCGCGCCGGCCGCGCGCAACCGGGCGACGACTTCGGCGTCGGCCACGACGTCATGCGCGAAGGCCGGACACGCGGCTGTCGTCGGGAAGCCCGCGACGTCGATATTGTCCTTCACCGCGAAGGGCATTGCCCAGAGTGGCAGGCTGTTCGGCGTCGGTGCGCGCGCGACCAGCGCATCGGCCTGCGCGTGCATGTCGGCCAGTGTCGCACGGGTAACGAAGACCGCCGGATCGGCGGCCTCGATCCGCGCCGACAGCGTCTCGACCAAGCTGTGCGGCGTGATGCGCCCCTGGGCATAGAGGCTGCGGATCGCGGTGAAATCGAGCACCGTGGGAAGGCTCATCTAATGGCCCTCGCTCATCATGGAGATATGTGCGCTCACTACGCGCCAGCCCTGCGGAAAGCGCACCCATGTCTGGCTCTGCCGCCCCGGCGCGCTTGCGCCGACTCGTTGGAACTCGGTGTTGGCCGTCGCGAAGTCGGTGCCGAAGCTGGTGATCACCGTCTTCAGCAGGCTACGCGGCGGCGATCCACCGACCCGCCCTATGCGAAAGGCCTGGATGGCCTCGATCCCATAGAGATTTTGCCCCGGGCCGATCCGCACCGTGAGCTCCGACGGCCAGAACAGCGCGTCGAGAGCATCGATGTCGTTCGCCATCAAGGCATGTTCATAGGCATGGAACGCGGCGGTGACGGCAGTCAGGGTCGCGGGATCGTTGATCAGCATGGCAGCCCCGACTGAACATGGGTGAGGCCGCTCCGTTCGAGATGCGCGGCCGCCTGGAGCGCCAGATCCTCACGCCAGGGCGGCGCGATCAGCTGGACGCCGATCGGCAGCGCATCGCTCGTGATCGGCACCGTGACGATCGGCAGGCCGATGAAGCTGAGCGGCTGGGTGAGCAGGCCAATATTCGCGCGAGTCGGCACCGGTTTGCCGTCGACTTCGATCGTCGGCTGACCGAGCAGGGGCGCAGCGCAGGGCGTCGCGGGCGCGATCAGCAGATCATGGTGGCGAAACGCCTCCAGCACCTGTTCGCGGAACAACGAGCGGAAGCGCTGCGCCTGCAGCACGGCGTTGGCCGGCAGCAGCGCGCCGGCCAACAGCCGGTCGCGCGTCGCGGGATCGAAATCGGCGGCGCGGTGGCGCAGCGATTCGAGATGGAGATTGCCCCCGGAGGCCGAGGTCATCACGAAAGCGGCGGCGCGCGCCTGCGCGCCGGATAGGCTGACGCGTGTCGTCACGCCAAACGCTTCGGCGACACACGCCGCCGCCGCCCTCCCCTGCGCATCGGCCATGCTGTCGAACCAGCCGTCGAGCAGCGCGGTGCTGCCCGTCCAGGCTATGTCGAGACCATGACGCGCCGCGTCGACGGGTCGGTCGGCGCAGGCGGCGTCGCCCGCATCGAAGCCCTGCACCATGTCATAGACCAGGGCGAGATCGGCGACGCTGCGCGCGAACGGCCCGAGATGGTCGAGTTCATGGACGAAGGGAAAGGTGCCGGTGCGCGGCAGCCGGCCGAAGGTAGGCTTCAGCCCGAAGATGCCGCAGAAGGACGACGGCACCCGGATCGATCCATTGGTGTCGGTGCCGAGCGAGAAATCGCACAGGCCCGCCGCAACCGACGCCGCCGATCCGCCCGATGAACCGCCAGCGCTCCGCTCGGTATCGATCGGGTTCCGGGTCGGCCCATAATGGTGGTTCTCAGTGGTGAAGCCATAGGCGTACTCGTCCATATTTTGCGTGCCGACGAGGACCGCGCCTGACGCTGTCAACCGCTGGAGCAGTACCGCATCGCTTGCCGCCGCAGCCCGATCGCGATTGATAATCGACCCTGCGGTAGTGATCCGTCCGGCGACATCATAATTATCCTTTACGCCGAACGGGACGCCGGCGAGCGGGCCTGGATCGCGGCCCGCCGCGACCAGGGCATCGACCGCCTCGGCCTCGCGCCGGGCGCGCTCGCCCAGTATCTCGGTAAAACAGTTGAACCGGGGGTTGAGCCGCTCGATCCGGGCGAGCCGGCTCTCGATCAGGGCAACCGCCGACAGCCGCCCCTCACGTACGCCGCGGGCGATCGTGGCGATACCGATCAGGTCGACCGGATAATCGAGCAATTTCATGGACGATAGACCGGCGCGGGCTCGACGATCGGGTCGAGCGGCTGGTCAACGAACAACGCGGCCTGATCGAGCAGGAGGCACAGGTTGAGGTGAACCGACCGAAGATAGGCGGGGCTGATCTCCAGCCCCGCCATCTTCGCCAGCCGCTCGACATCCTCCAGAGTCGCGCGTCCGGTACTCACGCGGTCGTGACCGCCGGTTCGAGGGACGCCGCCTCATGCGCCTTTTTGAGCGAGCAGGCGTAGAGGAAGAACGCGACGACCAGATAGGCCGCGGCCACCGACGGCATCTTCATGATCCCGATCGCTTCCGAATGGATGAGGCCGAAGAAGGTAAGCAGCGAACCGACCGCCGCGAAGGCCGCTGCCTTGGCCAGCTTACCGTCGATGATCATCACAGCGATCGATCCCAGGATGATGCCGCAGAGCGTGGCGCCATGCCCCAGTATCTGCAGCCCCTCATAGAGCACGCCGTTGTTGGCGAGGACGTCCATGCCGACCTTCCCCGCATCGGTGCCGGCAGCCCCCAGCGCGTTGTTGATCTGCGTGGTACCCCATGCCGCGATCGTCGGGACGATCGCCAGCACGACGGCGGGAGCATGTTTGTGCGGACTTTCCTGGAAGGCCTGGGCGCCGATCAGCATGCCTATGTAAAGCAGGATGGGCAGCAGCGCGACAGCCGGGATGATCGCCATCATCAGCGCCATGACACCGAACCAGGTGAGCAGCAGCATCATGACGCCAGTCGCTGCCGAATAGCCGGTGCGGCCGCCCATCGCCTTCCAGCCGGGGTGGCCGATATAGACCGCGTTGATGAACGGGTTGCCCATCAGGCAGCCGATCAAGCTGATGACGCCATCGGCGGTCAGCACGCGGGTCGTGGGGAAATGGTCGCCCGCCGCCTCAGCGCTTTCGACATTGTCCATCGCCTCGACCAGGTCGTAAATCCCGAACGGGATCGCGGTGACCAGGATGACGCCGATATATTTGAAGCCGCCGAACACCTCGGCGATCGCCGGGTGCGGCAGATGGAAGCCGAAATCGGCGAGTGCTCCGGTCACCTTGTCGGGGCCGATACCACCCAGCTCGAAACCGAGCAGGTGCCCGCCCCAAGCAATCAACGAACCCGCCAGGATCGCCATCAAGCCGCCGGGAATGCCGCCGGGATAGCGGTAATTGCCGAGCCAGCTTGCCAGGATCACGGCAAGGCAGGTAACCCCGATCACCGGTGTCATGAAGATCTGCGCGCCGGGGCTGAGCGAGATGAAAGTCAGCGAGATGCCGGCCAGCGAACCGAGCAGCGCAGCGCGCGGCGTGATCCGCCGGATGAGCGGGGCCGCGAAGCCGCCGATCATCAGCACGAAACTCTGGACGAACACCCAGGTGAGGCCCGCGCTCCACGCGTCGATCGGATTGCCGCTGGCAATCAGGATCGGCAGCATCACGACGAAGACGACAACGAACATGTGCGGGACGCTGATCCCCGAGGGGAGCGCGCAGACATCGTCACGCCCCGCCTTGATCGCTAGCTTGCGGGCGAGATAGGCATAATAGATCGTGCTGAGAAATAGCATCAGCCCGACCGCCGGCAGAATCCGGCCGAAGATGATCGGATCGGGGAGCTTGAGGACGAAACGCAACAGGCCGGTCAGCACCAGCACATTGACGAGGATGTTGGTGCCGAAGCCGAAAAAGGCATTCCAGTCCCCCGGTGTCCACCAGGGCAGTTTCGCCGGACTCGGGCCGGCCGTGGAAACGCTCGTCATGATGCAAACCCCCTTGCTTGAGCGATCTCAGGGCAGGTGGAAATGTCTGCCGGTCCGGAAATCGCGGTGAACATTCCGTTCATGCCGGCTCCGCCGGTGCGGTGAGCGCGGCAATGACGCCCGTGGAATCGCCAACCCATCCGAAAATGCCCCCCTGGGCGACGATCATTCGCAACGCGACCTCATGAAACTCGGGGAAATAGGAACCGGTGCAGTCCGACAGCACTAGGCAGTCGATACCGCGGTCATTGGCCTCGCGCACCGTGGTGTGGACGCACACCTCGGTGGTGACCCCGCAGACGATGAGCTGGGCGATGCCATGCTCCTCGATCAAGTCGGAAAGCCCAGTGTTGTAGAAGGCGCCCTTGCCGGGCTTATCGATCACCGGCTCGCCGACGATCGGATAGAGTTCGGGGATGATGTCGTGGCCAGGCTCGCCGATCACCAGGATACGGCCCATCGGGCCGACGTCGCCGATCGTTATCGCGCCCCGCCCGCGCGCCTTTTTGGTTTCGTGCAAATCGCTCAGGTCAGGTTTGTGGCCTTCGCGGGTGTGGATGATCAGCATGCCCGCCGCACGGCCCACCGCGAGCAGCGCCTTTAGCGGCGCGATCGTACGCCGCAGTTGCGAAACGTCGTTGCCGAGCGCGTCCCCGAAGCCGCCCGGCTCCATGAAGTCGCGCTGCATATCGATGATCAGCATCGCGGCCTTGCCGGGCTGAAGATCGAAATCATACGGTCTGGCGGGAACACTCGTCATCCGTGCCTCCTTCGCTACCGTGGCTGGGGGACTCCTAAACCGGGAGCCCCCGCGCCGTCGCTTGTCCGTTTCTCCTAGAAGCCGATGCTTATACCCGCGCCAAACTGGAGCTGATCGCGACTGCTGGACCCTCCGTTGAGGATCGCCTTCGCGAGCACGAGATTGTCGTTCACGAGATGATAATATTGGGCGAAGCCATAGATCGACGCATTTGCGCCGCCCTTGAACAGCGTGACCGGCGTGCTTGCCTTGAACCCGGTGCTGATGACGCCGACATTGCCGTCCTTCAGCGCGCCGGTGCCCCAATAGGTCTTGGGCCCCACCGTGACCCAGGTCGGCGCCGACAGGGTGAGCGCGCCGGCCTTGACCGTCGGCACCGCGCCAAGCTCGATATCGAAGGTGTCGCCGGCCTTGCCGAGCACCACCGTCGATGACTTGCTCCAGGCCGCCCAGAACAGCTTTGCATAGGGGTTGATCGTGAAACCCTTGTCGGCGCTGTCCTTGTATTTCGCGTGGAATTCGATGTTGTGCTCGTTCTTGAACGCTACCGAGGGCTGCCCGCTGATGAACTCGCTATATTCGACGCCGACGTTCAGCTTCGGCAGGATGTCATAATCGACCCCGAAGAAGTAATCGAACTCGTTGACGGCGGTGATATTGCCGTCCGCCTTGCTATAGCCCGGATTGATGTCGAGCCAGGTGCCGGCATGAAAGGCAACGCCGCCCGGCGCCACCGCTACCAGGCCGTTGAGAACCTGAACGGTCGCGCCCTTGGTGGTAACCACCAGACCGCGCGGCGTGACATAATCATTCTTGACCGAGACATCGCCGAAGCCGTGCAGTTGCCAGCCTTCGGCCGATGCGATGCTGCTGCAAGCTGCCAGCAGCAGCGCGGAAATCCCCTTAATCGTTCGCATGTTGGGTCGCTCCCTCTTGGTTGCGCCCAGACACCCCCTCTTGCGAACACGCGCATCACACCTGTTGACTACAATTCTGTATGCGTCGTGTCAGACTTTCATACAATTTTTGACTCGGCAACGGGATTGTTGCTTGGACGTCATATTTGTATGCAAGGTTTACGCGCCGCATCCACGAGCGCGGGGTTTGCCCAACGCGAACGGAGGATGTGGCGTGTCGAGCGGGACGACGGTGGACAAGCTCGCCGACGCTTTGGCGGAGGCCATCCTTTCCGGAGAGTTCGCGCCGGGGCCCCGGCTGGACGAACAACATCTCGCTCAACGCTATCAGTGTCGCGCACCCCCGTATGCGAAGCACTACGTCAATTGGCCACTACCGGCCTGATCGAGATGCGGCCCCGGCGAAGCGCGGTCGTGGCCAGCGTGACACCCGCCCAGCTCGAGGATCTGTTCATGGCAATGGGATCGGCACCACCGCGGGGTTACCCTGACCCCCGCCGGCGACGCGTTGCTGGCACATTTGCGCAACCTGTTCTCGCTGTTCGAGCGGATGATGCTGGACATGGAAGCCTTTCGCGAAGGCGTGCAAGGCTGCATTCGGATACAGGCCCATATGTCCGCCGCCTCCAGCGTGTTCCCGCGCCTGCTGGCCCGCTTTCTCGACAGGAACCCCGGTATCGACGTGGATGTCCAGGAGCACGTTAGCCTGGACGTGGTCCATGCGTTGCAGGCGGCCGCGCAAGGGGTATGCCCGAAAAGGACATAACTGATGATGAGGGCGGGTCCGCCGATCGTCCCCATGATGGCGTCAGTGGCGCCGAACTCGCGTTTGATGTCAGATATCAGGACTGAAAAGATGTGCCGGTCCGCGTTCGCGAGCGCATTGGCCATGAGAAGCAATGCCAGCGCCCAGAAGCGCGCCCGGTGTTTCTGGTCCCAAGATCGTTGTCCACCGCTCGACCAGTCATAATCTCTCTTTGCGTGACGCTCCGGGAACCTGGTGTGGCGCTTCGCTTGACGCCCCCGATCAGGCATAATGGACCACCCCGAACCTTCGACGGAACGGGGTGGCCCAGGTCGGACTCCGCTCGCTTACCCCCCAAAGCGGTAGCGCAGCCTCACGCCATAGGTCCGCGGCTCGCCATACAGCGTTCCGAAGTAGTTGCTGGTTGACGAGTTGGAATTGCTCACGCGGAACAGCTTGTTGGCGAGATTATTGCCGAACAGCGTCAGATCGAAGCCCGAGCCAGCGACCCCTGCCACCTTCAAGGAGGCGTTCAGGAGGCCGTAACCGTCGAGGCGAGCGCCCGGCTCGAACGGTTGAGGTGCGCTATATTGGCCGCTGACATGGGAGTAGTTGACATACAGACTAGCCTTGCCGAGGCTTTCCGGCAGCGGCAGGTCGACGCTGGTGTAGATGTTGTAGATGTACGGGACAATGAACTGGAATGGCGCGCAGCTATAGTCGGCGACGCCCAGGAATGGCACTCGACCGTTACAGTAGATGCCGCCGAACGAAAGGGCGTTATATCGCTTGTAAGATCCCTTGGTATAACTGAACGTACCACCGATCTCGACACCGGCAGTTGGCCGGATTGAGCTCTCCAGCTCGATACCCTGAATGGTCGCCTTGGCAGCGAAGATCGCAGCGCCACCGGCACCGTTGGCAGGATTGAAATCACCGCCCGGTCGTTGAATGTTGTCATAATTGGAGTAGTAATAGGTGGCGTTCAAGCGGAACGGAATGCTCCCCAGCCGCACATCCGACTTGAAGCCCACCTCATAGGTGGTAAGCTTCTCGGGCAGGAAAATTGTAGTCTCTGGTCGCACTGCGACAGTATTGAATCCTCCTGCCTTGTATCCACGGCTGACCTTGCCATAAACAAGAAGGTCGCGAAGCGGCCGATAGTCGAGCCCGAATGTCCAGGTCGGTGCACTGCTTTTAAGATTGGCAGTGTAAACGCAGAATGTGGCTGGGTCCTGGCCGGCAGGCACTACCCTGCCGGCGGCGGTGCCGGAAGTGCAGGTGAAGCCGGGCGGCGTCGATTGGGTCGACCAGCTTACGGCGGATCCCTTGATCCGGTCCCACGTGTACCGGTAGCCGGCGGTCAACCGGAGACTCTCGAGCGAAGGCGAGAAGGCGCCGAGGTCGAGCGTCGCTTGAGCGTATAGCGCTTCCGAACGGTTGCTTACGCCCGAGCGGCTGTTCGACGCGATGCAACTGAAAGCCCGGCCTGCTGGCGTTCTGCCACTTACAGCTTGACCGGTATAGGCGCCCGGGCAGAACTGCGCGGATCGCGCCCGCCACGGCCCGGCCGGCGTCGCGTTGTAGTAGAAGCCGCCCACCGAGTAATTCAGGTGGTCGTCAAGAGCATGGCCCTGAAGCTGCAGCTCCTCGGTAACCTGCTCTATGTCATCGCGCGGCTGCGTATTGTTGGTTCCGTTCTGATAGACATTGCCCGGCGTGGCGGGAAGGCCGTACAAGTCGGCAAAGCCGGCGATCGGAAAGTTGGGCTGAGCGGCGTCCTGAGTGAATCCCGCCTGCTGAAACGGCGTACCGTCGCTGTCACCCGCATAATTATCCTTGAGACGCTGGTAACTGACGATGTTGCGCAAAGTTATCTCGTCAGACAACTCAAACGACGTGTTGTTAATTATGCCCCAAGTCTCGATCTTGCTGAATCCATCGACGTCCGCTCTGGTCGTGCGTGGCCCGTTTGCCTGTTGTATCGCGGTCTGCTGCCGATAGGCGTTGCACGAGACGATTTGCGCCGTGGGTGCGCCTTCGGTGCAAAAGCCCGCCGCAATCAGGCCGGGATAATTGAAGCCAGTGTTGACGAAGCCCGCGCCGTTGTTTGACGAATGGGTGCCATAGGCCAGCAGATAGTTCTCGATCCGCTCGGTCGGCTTGAACAGGATGCCAACCCGGCCGGTATAGTAATGGATGTCGTCACGGTACTTGTCCCATACCAAGTCATGGGTGAAACCACGCCTATCCTGGTAGGCGCCCGCAACGCGGACCATCAGCTTGTCATCGACGATCGGAACGTTGATCGCGCCCTCGACGCTGCGCAGCTTCAGGTTGCCGATACCGCCTTCGATATAGCCGTTGAAGTCATTCGACGGCCGCTTCGCGGTAAAAAGCACTGCGCCGCCAGTAGTATTGCGCCCGAACAAGGTGCCCTGCGGGCCGGACAGCACCTGAACGCTCTCAGGGTCGATGAACATGCCGGGGCCGCCCTGAAGATTGAGCGAGATCGACGACGGCACCGGCACCTCGTTCAGATAAGTCTGTACGCCGGGCGACGCGAGAAAGCCCGTAGACTGGCCGCGGATCGAGTAAGACTGCACATCGCGCACCGCCTGTCCCTGCGTTCCAGACACGAGCGACGGTACGGTCCCGTAAAGATCCTGCGGTTCGGTGACGTTGAGTTGTTCGAGGCGTTCTGGCGAGAAGGCGCTGATCACGATCGGCACGTCCTGCGCTCGCTCCGCGCGGCGCTGCGCGGTCACCACGATATCGCCGAACTCTGAGGCCGAAGCTCCCGCAGACTCCGAGTTCTGTGCGTATACCGAAGAACTTATTGCCGATGTAGCCACGCCAATAAGAAGCATGCCATACCGTTTCATTCCCCCTCCTCTTGTTTTGCGGAAACGTTAAAGCCCGCACATGATTATATTTAAAACAGCCACGGCCGTTCTTGACCGCTCGATTCGGCCAAGTTCTGCAACCTGCATATTAAATAGACGGACCCGGAACTCAGCGCACCGGACCATAATTGCTCAAACCGGATGTTGGATGCCGAACGTTATCATGCTGAAACAGCAAGGCGTCGGATAAGCCCCTCATCATCTCCCAACAAAGCGCGCGTCTTTCTCTTCAACGAATCAAATGCGCATCACGATATGCAACCCGCACGACGGGCATGTCAATATTATCTGACCCGCTGGTCAAAATTGTGCGCGTGCGACGTCAGACCGGGTAAGGCTGGCAGCGTTTCCAACCCTCCAACGACCACCCGATACGGCATCGTCATTCGCGGCGGCACCGTGGCCGACGCCGCCGGCAGACCGGTTTACGAAGCCAAGGTCGCGGCGGATGGCTGTGGCGACGATCAAGCGCGGTCATTGGGCTTGGCGCAGGCAGCCGCGGCGCAACAGCGGGATCACGGCCAGGATCATGAGGATCGCTATCAGCCCGATGTAAACGAAAGCCCCGCGGTACGCTGTCGCGGCCGGATAGTGCACGTCGTTGGGACCGATCACCACCCAACTCGCCAGGATGACCGCAACAACCTGCGCCCCCACTCCTTGAAAAAGCGAGCGGACCACGGCCATCACCCCCATCACTTCACTGGTCCGGTCCTGCGGCGTCCCCAACGCGAGAAGCACCGGAACGGACGTGAGAGCCACGGCCAGACCCATATTGATCGTCAGAAGTGCCACAGCGACGATGGCCAGCGAGTCAAGGAAGGGCAGCGCCGCGAAACTGGACGCGGCCACGATCGAGGCCCCCGCCAGTGTGCAGGGAACGGGGCCCCAGCGTCCGGCAAACCACCCGGTGGCGAGCGAGGACAACGCGCCCGCGCCTGTCGTGGGTAGCTTGAGCAGCCCGACCAACGTCGCGGTCATGCCGAAGCCGATGCCCGTCCAGGTCGGCTGCTGCAGCAGCAGGGAGACCGTTTCGGAAATCTGGAATGCCCCTATCGCGACCAGGGCGATCACGACCAGCCCGACGCCGCAGTACCGGTTGGACAGCAGGCGCACGTTGATGAGCGGCGCAGCATGCCGGCTTTCGTGCCTGAACCAGAATGCAAGCAGGAACAGGCCCGCGATTGCCATGGGCCACGCCAGATCGGCGAGCCATCCAGCCTGCCGCCCTGCGCTGATGGCGAGCAGGAGGAGGGCGATTGCTGGTGCGAACACAATCCCGCCGACCCAGTCTATGGCCTGCCCGGAAGGATCAGACCGCACAGGCCGTGGCAGGATCAGGCCGATGCCGACCAGTGCGAATGCCGCGAACAGAGCAACAAACCAGAAGATGCTCGACGGACCGTAATTGTCGGTCATGTAGCCGGAAATGGGAAAGCCGAGAGCCGCAGCGGCGGAGGAACTGGCGAGAATGATCCCGAACCCGAACGATACGCGATGCGGCGGCAGGACTTCGCGAACCAGGCCAAGCGACAGCGGAATGGTTGCCCCGGCGGCCCCTTGAAGGCAACGGCCCGCGACGACCCAGCCAAAAGACTCGGTAGGCGCGCTCATCACGCTTCCAACGAACACCACGGCAAGGACCGCCATCATCACCGGCTTGCGGCCAAAGCGGTCGCCGAGGCTGCCGCACAAAGCTGCCACCGAGGCAGATACCAGCAGGAAGGACGACATGATCCACCCCGCGGCAATCGCGCTGCCATAGGTGTGCAAAAACGCGGACAGGGCGGGGATCGGCATCGCCAGTGCAGATGTGCCGCAGATTTCCGCCAGGATCAGGACCGCTATCACCTTCCACGCCGCGGGCCGCTCATAGTCCATTGGTTCGGCTAGTGATGGCGCTGCGGTTGCTCGAGACATGCCTTTCTCCTGGCCGAGCCGGTCGGCGGACTTCCGCTCAAGCATCTGCTTTGCCGCTTATTGATTTACCTGTTTTTGTCATCCAGGCAAGCGGATGGGGCTGGATGCTTACCCGCTATAGGATAAGCTCATTGCGCTCCCCTGCCTCTGCCTCGCTCGAACTTCTCGGCTGAGACGGGGTACGTCGAGGGCGGTTCCGGTCATCGGTTCACTCCCTCCCTGCAGCAAAACAGGCCTCTTCGCGAAACGCCGAGGTAGGACGCGAGGGCCGGTTTTGCTCATGTTTCCATTTATGGAGCGTAGATCATAACCGCTTGACATGCGACCGGGGTGATGGCCGTTGTCGCCGCTTAATAATCGCTGATATCGGGATCAGGAGATAATCGAATGAGGATAATCGCAGCACTGGCTGTCGAAGCCGGCGAACCCCTTGTCGTGCAGGAGGTGGAACTGGCGGAGAATCTCGCGCCAAATGAGTTACTTGTTAGGAACGTAGCGACTGGTATATGCCATACCGACATCACTCTGCGCGATGCCCCGGTAGGAAGCGGAATGGGCACGAAGCCGATCGCTCTGGGGCATGAGGGAGCAGGTGTTGTGGAACGTGTGGGGTCCGCAGTCACCTCCTTCGTTCCCGGTGACCATATTATCATGACATATTATTCGGATGGCGAGTGCCGGAACTGCCGTGAAGGACATGAAGCCTATTGCAACGCTTCATTTCTCGGAAATTTCAGCGGAACGAGGCTCGATGGCTCTCACGCGCTTCATTCGCTGGACGGCGCACCCATCTATGGCAGCTATCATCAGCAGTCGTCCTTCGCCAATTACTCGATTGCAAACGATCGCAACGCCATCAAGGTCTCGAAGGATGTAAACCTCGAACTGCTCGCCCCGCTCGGATGCGGCATCCTCACGGGCGGCGGGTCGGTTCGCAACAGGTTGAAGCCCCGTGCCGGCTCGAGCATCGCGATATTCGGGATGGGTGCGCTGGGGTTCGCGGCCGCCCACATGGCGCGGAAGGCAGGCTGCTCCTCCATCATCGCAGTGGATCTTCACGAAAGTCGGCTGGAGTTGGCCAAGGCGTTCGGCGCGACCCACTGCATAAATGCAAGCCAGGTGGAAGACGCCGTTGCGGAGGTAACGAAGATCTGCCCCGAAGGTGTGGACCACGCCTTCGAAGCTACTGGCAGCACTAAAGTGATGGAACAGGCGATTGCGGTTCTAGGAAGAGGCGGCAGTTGCGTGGTATCCGGAGCGGTCATTGACCCATCCGCCCAAGTGACCATCTCACCCATGACCTTCATGAAGGGGGTCACCATCAACGGAACTTTGCTAGGCGATGGTGATCCCGTTGGCACAATTAACGAGTTCATTGAAGACATTCGTGCCGGGACTTTTCCTATCGACAAGCTGGTGACCCTATATGATCTCGACAGCATCAACAGCGCGATCGATGACGCGACGCGCGGCGCCGTTATCAAACCTGTAGTCCGCTTTCCGGCGAAATAGCACGCAAACTCTACTCGGTCGCTGTCGGGAAGTGCGACGGCCCCGAATCGACACAGCCGCGGCGGCCGGCGGGATATGACGGTATGATGGGGGCCCTCGACGGTGCCCCCATCCTCTATGCTCGGTTCAGGCGACGCAGTCCAACTGGAGCACATGGGCGAACAGCCCGCGCAGGCGTGACGGGCGATCGTCCCGCACGCCCAGCTCCTGGAGGATGGCGAGCAGCGGCGGCGCGTGCACCGGCGTCAGCCCTTCGCGCCGCAGGTGGCGGCAGCACGCCTGGGCGATCGCGGCGGGATCGGGCGACACCACGCGCAATCCGCTGCTGCTGCCCCGTCCCATTGCGATCACCCCCATCTGCTCAAGCGAACGCAGCGCCTCGCGCAGCACTGGTCGCCCGACCCCGAACCGCTTGGCCAGCTCCACCTCGGAACCCAGATTGGCACCCACCGGCCAGCCCGCCTCGATAATCATCTCGCGTATCTCGCGCTCCACCCGGTCGACCTTCTTGGGCGCGCGCGCGGGAGGCGAGACGGCATAGGCGCGCTCCGTTGCCGCCGGCGTCAGCGGCAGCCGCCTGTGGATCAGCGAGGCGTCGAACTTCCTGCGGCAGGTTTCAACGAAGTCGGCGTTCGCCGCCTCCGCGGCCCGCCGGTCGCAGGCCAGCACCGCGGTCGCCATCCGCACGATCTGGTCGAGGCTGAGGCGCAGCGAGGCCATCCATCCGGCGTCGTCCAGCGAGGAATAGATGGACGCATGGATCGTGATCCGCGTCAGCGCGTCCATGAACAGCAGCAGCGCCGGGTTGCGTGCGCCGCGGATCAGCGCATGCTGGATGTCGGCCGCGTACTGCACCTGCTCGGTGAAGGGCAGTTCGGGCAGGGCCGCGAGCTGCGCGCCCAATCTCGCTCGTTCAGGCGCGGCGAGGGTGTCGATCGCCTCCATCAACGCGAAACTGCCAAAGCCGCGAAAGAGATTGGCGAATTCGTCGGGGCTGATTTGCACGAACTCCAGATAGTTGGTGATCGTCCGGCACACGAAGTCATGCGCGTTGGACGCCACGAACAGGCCACCGCGCGCACCCTTGCGTGTCACCACGAAGCCCGACGATTCGAGGATGCGCACCGCCTCGCGAAAGGTCCAGCGCGAAACGCCCATCTCGGTGGCCATGTCGGTTTCCCGACCAATCTGGTGGCCGACCGGCCATCCTTCGGCGAGGATGCGATCCTCCAAGCGCCGCGCGATCTTTGCCGCGAGCTTCATCCCAGCCTGTCCTGCCCTTACGAGGCCGGAGCAGCGCACCGTTGCGCGCGTTCCGGTCCCGCTGCTCCGTTTCGCCGGCCGTCCCCGGCCGGATCCTCCATTGCTAATCGATAGACGCGCGCTAGGCCAGCCTCCGCGCCCACATTCCCGCTGGTCGCGCCCTTCGTCGCCCTCGGCCGCAATAGCGGTTGCATAGCGCGCGGAATTGAGATACCTGTACCAGTAGTAGTATATTTAAGCAGGCAGGGAGAGATAAGAAAGGCCGCACGGCTCGAAGCGAGTTGGCTGCGCCATACTTCCCAAGATCAGTATATTGCCGCCTTCCTCTACCGCGCGCCCATTACTCATGGCCTGTGGCGCTGCCTGTCGCGCGCGCGACATTGCGGAACCGTGGGCGGCGAAAAGGCGTGGATGGAGTCGCAAGGCGACGTCCGCGCCCCAAAAATATCTGAATATTAAGCCGATACATGCACCCGCACGTCTGAGGTTTTATTTCGACTGCTGTCTACGAGCACGGTTCGAATTTTATAGTAGGGAGGAAAATATGAAGAAAAGTACTTTGACCGTCCGCTCTAGCCTGCTCGCCATCGCGGCGATCGGCAGCGTTGCCCCAGCCCTGGCGCAGGATAACACCGCCGCACCGCAGGAACAGGCCGCGCAGTCTTCGGGCGGCTTCGACGACATCGTCGTCACCGCCCGCCGCCGCGCGGAATCGATCCAGACCGCACCGGTTTCGGTGACGGCGCTGGGCGGAGAGGCGCTGGCCCAGAAGAATATCGTCAACGTCGCCGATCTTGCCTCCAGCACGCCGGGCCTCGGCATCCGCCGCGCGTCCAACACGCCGAACTCGGCCGTCATCACCATTCGGGGCCAGGTACAGAGCGATCCCAATATCACCAGCGACCCGTCGGTCGGCGTCTATATCGGCGACATGTACGTCGCGCGCGCCTATGGCGTGCTGGGCGACCTGCTCGACATGGAACGGGTCGAGGTGCTGCGCGGGCCGCAGGGCTCGCTGTTCGGACGCAACACGATCGGCGGCGCGATCCGCATCATCCCCAAGAAGCCTGATCTCGACAGCGGCTTCACCGGCTTCGTCAATGCCGGAGTCTCCAATTTCCAAGGGCGCTCGATCTCCGGCGCGATCACCATCCCGATCGTCGAGAACCAGCTGGCGATCCGCTATGCCGGCTCCTATCGCAAGCGGGACGGCTACACGACCGGCTATTTCGTGCAGGAACCGAACCTGACGCCAATCGGCAGCATCAAGATGAACGATGTGGAGCGCGAATCGCATCGCCTCAGCCTCGCCTGGCATCCGACCGACAACTTGCGCGTGGACCTGAGCGGCTATCTCTACAAGAGCAGCGACAATGGCGCGCTCGTCACCAACGTCACGGGAGAGATAACCGCAACGACGATTACGTCGCTTTCCCCCTTCACTTTCACTACGCCGACGTTCCGGAATTCGCCGCAACGCGCTAACGACTTCTATTCCGTCCTGATTCCGGTCACGCCGCGCGACAACGGCGTGCCGCATGGCCGCAACCTGACCAAATATGTGCAGGGCACGGCGGAATATGACGTGAGCGAAAATGTCACCACCAAGCTCACGCTGTCGGCGCTGAAGACCGAGGCCGACTCGATCAACCAGAACACGTCGGGCGTCGTCACCGATTCGATTGCACTGGTCCAATTCACGCCCACGAACTTCCAGCGGCAGAGGCAGAAGACGGCGGAATTGCAGATGTTGGGCAAGAGCTTCGACAATAGACTTAGCTGGATCCTGGGCGCCTATTATTTCCAGGAAAAGGGCAGCGAGGTGAACACCGGCATTACCAAGGTGTTCGGCAATCCCGCCGGCTCCACCACTTTCGACGCGGAGGCGAACAACAAGTCGAAGTCGGTCTTCGGCTATGGCGATGTGTCGATCACCGACCGGCTGTCGGTGACGCTTGGCGCGCGCTATACCTGGGATACAAAGTCACTGCTGGGCCGCAACCGGGGCACCTTCACCCGGCTGTGCGTCTATGCACCAGGCCCGAACATCATTACTTCGACGGTGCCGGATGGCCCCTGCCTGCTCGATCGTACCGACAAGTTCAGCTATTTCACCTATGACACGGGCATCAACTACAAGATCGCCAACGACATCTTCCTCTATGCCAAGGCGAACAACGGCGTGCGTTCGGGCGGGCAGCAGCCGCGCGCAGTGAACTTCGCCTCGTCGACCGTCTTTGATCCCGACAAGGCGTTCAACTATGAAGCGGGCATCAAGGCCGACCTGTTTGACCGCCACCTGCGCGTCAACGCGTCGGGCTATCATGTGAACTACAAGGATGTGCAGCAGCAGATCATCCTCGCGCCGCCGGCCGTGCCGACCACCACGACACAGATCGTGAACCTGGGCAATGCAAAGATAAACGGGTTCGAGGTCGAGACGACTGCCCGCCCGCTGGAAGGGCTGACGCTGGAGGCGAACCTTGCCTATGTGAAGGTCAAATATTCCGACGCCGCGACGGTCCAGCGCTTCTCGCCCAAATGGCAATATACGCTGGCGGGCACCTACGACTTCCAGCTGGGCGATGACGCGATCTTGCGCCTGCGGGCTGACTATAACCATATCAGCTCCTTCTACATGGCGCAGAAGATCACCGATCCGAAGCTGCCGGGCTATGGCCTGCTCAACCTGCGGGCGAGCTATCTGATCGGCGATCATTATAATATCTCGCTCTACGCGACGAACGTCACCGACAAGAAATATTATGCCAGCGGCATCATCAGCGCCAATCTGGCGCCCGCAACGGTGGGCGAACCGCGCATCTACGGCGTGGAATTGACCTATAATTTCTAAAGGGGGGAAGGCGCGCCGGCGACACGCTGGCGCGCCTTTCGCTTTGTCCTACTTGCGCCAGTTGTTAAAGCGGCTTCGGGGCAGACGAAATCCTGCCTGCCCGCGATCCGCGCTTTGGCAAGTTCGCACATCTGCGGCCTTCCGAAGACTACCGAAATGGGAAATTTATTCGCCGTTTCGCCGCGGATTTTACGAAGTTAAGGGCGTGCCAGCCCGCCGATATGCGCCCTGGCGACATAGACCGAAGCCTCGCCCCTCCCGCCCATCGCCGCGGGGCGGAAGTGCATCGGTTGACGCGCACCGAGGGCGCTGCGGCATAGGGCCCCGACAATGATATAGTCGAACCCGCTCACACCGGCTCTTCGACGCCGTAGATCGATTTTTTCTCGAGGAAACCTTCGAAGCCTTCCTTGCCCATCTCGCGGCCGAGGCCCGATGCCTTGAAGCCACCGAAGGGCGCGCCGAGATCGAGCGCATAGCCGTTCACGCCATAGATGCCCGTGCGGATCTGGCGCGCGACGCGGAAGGCGCGGGGCAGGTCGGCGGTGAACACTGCGCCACCCAGGCCATAGATGTTGTCGTTGGCGATGCGCACCGCATCCTCTTCGCTGTCGTAAGGTATCAGCGTGCCGACGGGGCCGAAGATTTCCTCCTGCGCGATGGTCATGCTGTTGTCCGCATCGGCGAAGACGGTCGGCTCCACGAACCAGCCATGGTTGAAAGCGCTCGGGCGGCCGCCGCCCACGGTCACGCGCGCGCCCTCGCGCTTGCCGATGGCGAGATAATTCTCGACGCGCTCGCGCTGGCGGGCGGTGATGAGCGGGCCGACATTGGTCGCCACGTCGTTCGGATCTCCGACCTTGAGCGACTTCACCTTCTCGGTGATCGCCTCGACGAATTCGTCATAGCGGCCGCGCGGCAGCAGGACGCGGGTGATGGCGAGGCAGGCCTGGCCGTTATTGGCGGCAAGGCCGCGCGGCACGACCGTGTTCACCACATCCTCGACCCGCGCATCGTCGAGCACGATGCCCGCCGACTTGCCCCCCAGTTCCAGCGACACGCGCTTGAGATCCTGGCCGCAGATCGACGCAATGGCACGCCCGGCGACGGTTGAGCCGGTGAAGGACACCTTGTCGATACCCTTGTGGCGGACGAGATATTCGCCCGCCGCGCGATCGGCCTGGACGACGTTGAGCACGCCTTCGGGCAGGCCGGCGGCCAGCGCCGCTTCGGCGAGATGATAGGCGCAGAGCGGGGTTTCGACCGCCGGCTTGGCGACGATGGCGCAGCCGGCCGCCAGCGCCGGCGCGCATTTCAGCATCAGCAGGAAGAGCGGGCCGTTCCACGGCACGATCGCGGCGACGACGCCGACCGGCTCGCTGCGCACCGTGACCTTGCCGAACAGGCCGTCGCGCACATCCTCGATCGCGTAATTTTCGGCCATTTTGGAATAATAGTCGAGCAGCAGCGCAACCGCTTCATTGTTGGCGCGCACGGCGGTACGGGGCACGCCGACCTCGGCGACGATGGTGTCGGTGATCGCCTCGATATTCTCGCGGATGTGCGCGGCCATCCTGCGTAGAATGATGCCCCGCTCGGCCGGGCTCATGCGCGGCCAGGGGCCGGTATCGAAGGCGCGGCGAGCGGCGGCGACGGCCGCGTCCATGTCATCGGGCATGCCTTCGGGCACATGGGCGATGACCTGCTCGGTCAGCGGCGAGACGACGTTCAGCCGGTGGCCGGTCGCCGGCGCCGTCCACGTGCCGTCGATGAAGAAACTGTCCTTGACGATCATGCAACCTCTCCGAATCCCGGCCCGATTTCGGTGGCCGATCGAGCGGCCAATTAGTAACCTCTATAAATCGACATGTGTCGAACTCAAGCGGTGGCGGGAGGTTTGAGAGGAAAATGGGGCGATCCTCGGGCCATTCGGTTCCAAAATAGGCATCTATTCAGCCCAGTGAAAAGGAGTGACGTGATGGCACGAATCCCCCTCGCAGATGACGGCCGCATCGAATCGCGCGCCTTCTACACCAGCTATCCTGCGCTCGGCGCGCCATCGGAGGCGCTGCTGGTCGCGGTCTATTCGCCCGATAATCCGCTCCCCCCGCTCGTGCGAGAAGCGGTGCGCATGCGGATCGCTGTCGCCAATGATTGTCTGGTCTGCCGCGGCGCGCGGCTGATGCCGGAACTGGGCGAGGCCTTTTACGACAATATCGGTGCCTTCCGCGACCACCCGGAACTGTACGGACCGGAAATCCAGGCGGCCGTAGAGTTCGCCGAACTGTTCGCAACCGATCATCTGGCGATCGACGAGACGCATTTCGCACAGCTCTCGACCTTCTTCAGCGACGACCAGGTCGCAGCGCTGGGCGTGTCTTGTGCCTATTTCTCCGCCTTCGGCCGGCTGACGCGGGTGATGATGCTGGACCATGCCTGCCCCATCGAGCCGCCGCTCAAGCGGGAGCCGATCGCGATCCCGGGGTTTGCGGCGTAGAGCGACATCAGTACCGTGTCGCCCGCCTGGCCGGCTGTCTCCTCCGCGGAAATCCGCGTTCGCGATCAATATTGAGATTCGGGCCAGTGGACGACCATGCCGTCCAGCTCCGGGGTCACGACGATCTGGCAGGTCAGGCGGCTGGTCGGCTCGGGATTGATCGTCCCGTCCAGCAGCATTTCCTCATTCTCGTCAGGCTTGGGCAGCAGATCGTAGAATTTCTGCTCGAGATAGCCGTGGCAGGTCGAACAGGAGAGATTCCCGCCGCATTCCGCCTGAAGCCCCGGCACGCCATTGTCGATGGCAGCGCGCATCACCGACTCGCCGTCATTCGCCTCGACGACATGCTCGGTGCCGTCATGTTCCCTAAACCGAATCTTCGTCATAACGCTCGCTCCTCCACTACGCCAATAGGGATAGAGGTTCCTCAATGAAGGATTTAAAGGCGGACAGCAACTGCGCCGCCACGGCGCCATCCACTGCCCTGTGATCGACCGACAAGGTGACCGTCATCACCGTCGCGACCGCCAGTGTGCCGTTCCGCACGACCGGCTTTTCCAGCCCCGCGCCCACCGCGAAAATGCAGCTGTGCGGCGGGTTGATGATCGCGCCGAACTCTTCGACCCCGAACATGCCGAGGTTCGATACGGATGCGCACCCCCCCTTATATTCACGCGGCGACAGGCCGCCGCTGCGCGCCCGAGCCGCCAGATCCTTGGCCTCCGCGGCGATCGTCCGCAGCGTCTTGGCCTCCGCTCCGCGCACGATCGGCGTGATGAGGCCCCCGTCCGTCGCCACCGCGATGGCGATGTCGGCGACCGAATGGCGCAGCATCGCCGCGTCCGTCCAGCTGACATTGGCGTCGGGCACCTTGACCAGCGCGCTCGCCACCGCCTTGATGACGAAGTCGTTGACCGACACCTTCTCGCCCGGGAAAGCGGCGTTGATCCGCGCCCGGGCCGCCAGCAGTGCGTCGATCTCGCAATGCGCCGTCAGGTAGAAATGGGGTATTGTTTGCTTCGATTCGGTCAGCCGCTGCGCGATGACCTGGCGCATCTTGCTGTGCGGCACGGCTTCGGACGTCGCGGCCGCCCCGGGCGCCGCGGCAGGCGCCGCCGGTGTGGGCGCGGGCGCTGCCTCGGCCGGCTTCCACGAACGCACGTCCGCCTCGACGATGCGGCCGCTGGGGCCACTGCCCGTCACCTGGGCGAGGTCGATGCCCCGTTCTTTGGCAGCGCGGCGGGCGCGCGGCTCCACCTGCACCTTGACGCGCTGGCCCGCGTCCGGGGTCTTTCCGGTCAGCGCGGCGGCGTGGACATCGTCCCGGCGGATGCGGCCGCCAGGGCCGGAGCCCTGCACCGAGTCGAGGTCGACACCATTGGCCTCCGCGGCGCGGCGGGCGAGCGGAGTCGCCTTTGCGCGGACGGCTTCGGCGACCTCGGCCGCCGGCGCGGGCACGTCCGCTTCCTTGGCAGGCGGGGCCGCGTCGTCCGATGCAGCAGGCTGCGTCTCGATCAGCGCTATGACGGTCTGCACCGGCACATTGGCGTCCGCGGGCACCAATATTTCCTTCAGCACGCCGTCGACGGGCGAACCGACTTCGATATTGGCCTTGGCGGCCTCCACGTCCAGCAAGGGCTCATCCTTGGCAAGCGCGTCACCCGGCTGCTTGCGCCAGCCCAGGATTGTACCGTCGGTCATACCCATGCCGAACTGGGGCAAGCGGAATTCGATCAGCACGATGCGTCTCCCGTTTGCTCCGTCACGCCATCACGGAACGGACGGCGTCGATCACCTTTTCAACCGTCGGATAGAGCTGCTTTTCCATCGACGGGCTGTAGGGGATGTGCGTGTTCGGCGTGCAGACCCGCTTCACCGGCCCGCGCAGGTCCCAGAAGGCCTGCTCGGCGACCAGCGCGCAGACTTCGCTTGCGGCGCTGCACATTTCAAACGAGCTGTCGACGGCGACGAAGCGGCCGGTCTTGCGCGCGGACGTGAGGATTGTCGCGCGATCGAGCGGCGCCACGGTGCGCGGATCGATGATCTCGCAGCTGATCTCTTCCTTCGCCAGCTGCTCGGCGGCGGCCAGCGCCAGATTGACCATCGCGCCGATCGCGAAGATGGTGACATCCTCGCCTTCGCGCTTGATGTCGGCGATGCCGAAGGGAATGGTATACTCCTCGTCGGGGATTTCCGACTTGGACGACCAGAGCGCCACGTCCTCGAACGAGAGGACCGGATCATTGTTGCGGATCGCGGTTTTGAGCAGCCCCTTCATCTCATAGGCGTTCGACGGCACGATGATGTTGAGGCCCGGCATGTTCATGAACATGCTGTAGGGCCGGTCGCTATGCTGCGCAGCATTGGCATTGCCGTAGATCATGTTGGCGCGCAGCACGACCGGCACGCCGCCCTGGCCGCCGTAGAGATAGCGGGTCTTCGACGCCATCGAGATGATCTGGTCGAAGGCGGGGTAGAGGAAGGGCGCCATCGTATAGTCGACGACCGGGCGCATCCCCACCATCGCCGCGCCGACCGCGACGCCGGTCATGCCGGCTTCGGCGATCGGCGTGTTGCGGACGCGATCCGCGCCGAATTCTTCCTTCAGCCCGCTGAAGGTGCCGAACATGTTGGATTCCACGTCCTCACCCATGATGAAGACGCTGTCGTCGCGCTTCATCTCTTCATATTGGGCGTCGCGGATCGCTTCGAGAAAAGTCTTGCTTGCCATTGTCCTAGCTCCCCCGGGGAATCAGGCGTCGACGGCGAGACGATCGCCATACACGTCGGTGAACGCCTCTTCGGCGTCGGGGAAAGGACTGGACCGGGCGAATTCGAGCGCACCGTCGACCTCGGCCTTCACTTCATCGTCGATCTGACGAAGCTCGGCAGGCTTGATACCCATCTCGCCGGTGATGCGCTCGTCAAACAGGGCGATGGGATCGCGCTTGGCGCGCCATTCGGCGACTTCCTCGTCGGTGCGATACGCCAGGTTCCGGCCCAGATTAGCGGCATGGTCCAAATAACGGTAGGTCTTCGCCTCCACCAGCGTCGGACCCTGGCCGGCGCGGGCGCGGTGCACGGCCTCTCTCACCACTCCGAAGACTGCGAGCACATCCTGGCCGTCGACCACGACGCCCGGAATGCCGTAGCCGACCGCCCGATCGGCGATATTCTCGACCTGCGCGGTGGTGCTGATCGGCGTGCTGATCGCATAACCGTTATTCTCGCACAGGAAGATCACCGGCAGCTTCCAGTTGGCCGCCATGTTGATACCTTCGTGGAAGGTGCCCTCGTTCGAGGCGCCGTCGCCGAAGAAGCAGAGCGACACGCGGTCCAGCCCCTTCATCTTCGCGCCCAGCGCGGCACCGGCGGCGACCGGGATGCCCGACCCGACGATGCTGGTTTCGCCGAGCGACCCAACGGAGAAGTCGGCGAGGTGCATGGAGCCGCCCTTGCCGCCGCACACGCCGGTCTTGCGCGCCATCAGCTCGGCCATCAGGCCATCCAGCTTCGCGCCTTTGCCGATGGGGTGGCCATGGCTGCGATGGTTCCCAACCATGTAGTCGTCGATGCGCAGCGCCATGCAGGCGCCGACAATCTCGCCCTCCTGCCCCTGCGACGTATGGCAGGTGCCGGGCACTTCGCCGTTGCGATGGATCTCTTCGGCCAAGTCCTCGAACAGGCGGATGCGGCGCATGCGCCGATAAATTTCAAGAAGCGTTTCTCGCGGCAGATTTTGCTTCACGAAATCCCTCTCCGCTCAAAAACATTGAACTCTTTAGCCGACACTGCGTGTGCCCATTCGCCTTGTCAAGAAGGTAGATTGAATGTCTAGTGAACAGACGTCAGACGACGGGCCAGGCCAGGAACTCATTGGCGCTCGGCAGCGGCGCAAAGTCTTGGGCCATGGCCGGGATCAGCCTTCGCCGTAAATCGCGCTGGCGATGTGATCGCTGACGATCGGCGCGGCGATCACCTTCTCTTCGGTCAGCCGCGCGATATCGGCCGTGCCATAGCCCAGTTCGCCGAGCAGTTCCTGATTGTGCTCGCCCAGCTCGGGCGCCTGGGTGAAGCTCGTGGGCGCCTGCCCGTTCACCAGCGCCGGCTGGCCGACATAGGTGAAGGGCTTGCCGTCGGCTTCGCCTTCCACGAACATCGCACGACTGGCGATTTGGGGATCGTTGCGCACCTCCTCCAGGCTGTTGTGGATCGGCCCGATCGGCAGACGATGCTCGATCGCCAGCGCCAGCCAGTCGGCCTGGTCGCGCGTCCACATCACCTTCTGCAATTCACGGCGCAGCGGCTCGCCTCGCTCCTGATCCTTGAGATCCGTGCGGTCGACCAGGTCGCAAAACAGGTGCCAGAATTTCTTTTCCTCGGGGCAGATCAGCACATATTTGCCGTCGCGCGTCTGATAGGCCTGATAGCGGGCGACGGGACGCAAATTGTCCGGATTCTGCCACCAGCCCGTGCGATCCGGGCGGTTGCTCTCCACCACCGCGCCGGCCCAGGCGCTGGCGGCGACAGCATGGGCGGAGGACACGTCGATATAGCAGCCCTCGCCGGTCCGCTCGCGATGGGCGAGCCCAGCCGCGATATGGAAGGCGGCGTAGATCGCGCCCATCGTCGTGCCCTCGCCGCCCGCCGCCATCGAATTGACGCGGCGCAGATAGGTCTCGTCGGGCCAGACCAGACCGTCATCGGCCAGCTTCATCGGGATCGCACCGCCCATCGCGTCCATCATCTGGCCGTGGCTCGGCACCTCGCGGAACGGGCCGGTCGCGCCGAAGCCGGTATTCTGGCAATAGACGATGTCGGGCTTCAGGGCTTTCAACTGCTGATAGCCGAGGCCGAGCCTGTCGTTGCGATCGGCTACCGCATTGGTGACGAAGGCGTCGGCCGTCGCCAGCAGACGGCGGAAGACCTCCCGCCCCGACTCCTGCTTCATGTCAAGCGCCAGGCTGCGCTTGCCCTTGCTCGCCTGCAGATGGAGGTGCCGCGTGTCGGGCAGGCGCAGATAGTCACCCAGGAAAGGGCTTTCGATCTTGATGACGTCAGCGCCCAGGTCGACCAGCATCATACCGGTCGCCGCGCCGTTCAGCAGCATGGACGATTCGATGACCCGGTAGCCCGAAAGCAGCATGTTCAGCCCTTCTTCCTGTCTAGCGTCGCCCGCCGCGACGACATGCCATGCGGCAGGCGCACGCCTCCCCACCCCTTTTTCCCGCCGTTTTAGGTATCTCTATTGATTTGTCCACCGGATTAAGGAAGGAGAGGCGCCACAGACTGGAAGGAGCAGAATAATGGCGGTCCTGGAGGGAAAAACAATCCTCGTCACCGGCGGCGGCCGCGGCATCGGCCGTGAATGCGCGCTCGCCGCCGCGAAATATGGCGCGAAGGTGCTGGTGAACGATCTGGGCGGCGGCATGGCAAGCACCGAAGACGGTTCGATCGGCCCGGCGCAGGAAGTCGTCGACGAGATTCGCGCCGCCGGCGGCGCCGCCGCGGCCAATGGCGGCAACGTCGCCAAGATCGAGGAGGTGGCGCAGATGGTCGAGCAGGCCAAGGACGAGCTGGGCGGACTGCACGGCGTCATCAACCCCGCCGGCATCCTGCGCGACGTGACGCTTCACAAGATGACCGAGGCGGACTGGGACTCGGTTCTCGCCGTCCACCTGCGCGGCTCGTTCAACATCGTGAAGACCACGATCGAGCATTTCCGCGAGCAGCGCGAAGGCAGCTATGTGCTGTTCGGCTCCACCGCCGGTCTCATCGGCAATGTGGCGCAGGCCAACTATGCCGCCGCCAAGATGGGCATTGTCGGCCTGTCACGCGTCGTCGCGATCGAGGGCCAGTCGCGCAACATCCGCAGCAACGTGCTCGCCCCCTTCGCCTGGACCCGCATGATGGACAGCGTCGTGCCCCAGAATGACGAACAGGCCGCTCGCCTCGACCGCATGAAGAAGACGATGCGCGCCGACCAGGTCGCCGAATTCGCGGTCGCGCTCTGCGCGCCGAGCGCGGACATTTCCGGCCAGATCTACGCCGTGCGCGGCGACGAGATCCTGCTCTTCAGCCAGCCCCGCCCGATCCGCTCGATCTCGCGCATTGGCGGCTGGGACGTGAACTCGATCCTCGAAGCGGGCCTGCCCTCGCTCAAGCCGTCAAACATGGAACTGTGCGTGCCGGCGGCGGTCTTCCCCTACGATCCAATCGGCTGATCGGGCGTCCAGGGCAAGAAAAAGGCGCCGTGCGATATGGCGCCTTTTTCATGTTCGAAAAGCCCGCTCCCCGGAAGTGACGAGGACGAGAAGTCCTATTCCCCGAGCCGGATCACGACCTTGCCCACGGCGTCCTGCTGCTGCATCGACGCGAAGGCGGAGCGCCAGTCGTCGAAGTCGAACGAGGCGTGGACGTGCGGCTGAATAGCCTTGTCCTCGGCAAGCCGTTTCAGTTCCTGGCTCACGGCGCGTCGCCGATCGGGGAAGCGGCGGCCATATTCGCCCGCGCGCACGCCCACGACGGAGAAGCATTTGATCATGGTGAGGTTGGTGGGCAGGCTGGTGATGCGGTTGCCAACGAAGCCTACGACCAGGATGCGGCCGCAGAAATTGATGCAGCGCACGCTCTCGTCGAACACGTCGCCGTTCACGGGATCGAAGATAACGTCCGCGCCCTTGCCCCCGGTCGCGTCCTTCACCTTGTCCTTGAACCCCTCGCGGCTGTTGATGAGAAGACTGGGAGCGTATAGCGCGTCGACTTTTTCGAGCTTGTGGTCCTCGATCCCGGTCGCGATCACCCGGGCGCCCAGCGCGCGGGCGAGGTCGGTCGCGGCCAGCCCCATGCCGCCGGCCGCGCCGTGGATCAGCGCGACCTCGCCCGGCTGGATGCGGGCGCGCTCCACCAGCGCGACATAGGCGGTCAGGTAGGCCGCGCCGAACGCGGCCGCCTCGTCATTGGAAAGGCCCGCCGGCATCGGATCGACCGTTGCCTCGGGCAGCACGACATAATCGGCGAACGCGCCCACGCCGATACCCGTCACCCGGTCTCCCACCTTGATCCGTGACACGCCTTCGCCCACGGCCGCAACCTCGCCGGAGCAGTCGCCGCCCAGGGTGAAGGGCATGTCCGGCTTCATCTGATAGAGACCGCGCGTCATCAGCAGGTCCGGGAAGTTGAGGCTGGCCGAGAAGACACGGATCAGCACCTGCCCTGCCCCGGGCGTCGGCACCGGCACTTCGTTGATCCCCACGCCGGACAGATCGTCCGACAGACTGTTTACCTGCAGAGCCTTCATCGCACCCCTTCTCTCTGTGCTTCCTACGCTCTTCCCGTATCCGAAGCTATTGACCTCTATTCAGATACCTTTATCGTGCCCGCGCCAAGGTGCAATGGCCATAATTTCCAGCGGCCAGATTCGAGCGGGATGACTGAGAGACATGCGTTGCTATGATTTGACCGACCCGGAGAGCCGCGTCGTAGGTAAAGTGCTGCGGGATCAGGCGGCGCATATCGGGGACGTCGTCTGGCTGCATTCGGATGACCGCAAGGTCACGTTTGCGCAAGCAGAAGCCATCGTGAACCAATATGCGCGCGGGCTGATCGCGGCGGGCGTCGAAAAGGGCGAGTCGGTCGCCATGCTGGTCGATCCGTCGATCGAAGCGATGCTGCTGGCGATGGCGGTGACGCGCGCCGGCGCGC